>Ga0209023_10001470_pt1 | contig 31596 bp, 31 predicted proteins | sample LakOneMetagenome_FD_187468 | JGI IMG/M metagenome (GOLD analysis project Ga0209023, IMG submission 187468) | Freshwater and sediment microbial communities from Lake Erie, Canada (SPAdes) (version 2) | ecosystem: Environmental > Aquatic > Freshwater > Lentic | place: Lake Erie, Canada...
CTGCGCCGGCTCGGCCGGCGAGACCTGCCCGGCCTATCTCGGCCCGGCGCTGCGCACCCACTGGGGCGTCGACGATCCCAGCCACGTCGAAGGCAGCGCCGGCGAGATCACGGCCGCCTTCGAGCGCGCCTACGCGATCCTGCGCGCCCGCGTCGAAGCTTTCCTTGCGCTGCCGCTGGACGAGTTGACGCAGGACCCCGTGCGTTTCAAGGCAGAACTGGATCGCATCGGCGGCCTGCTGCCGCCTGACGGGGAAGACGCTTGCTGACCGCCTTCCTCATCTTCCTGGCTACCCTGGTCCTCGTCATCTGGCAGCCGCGCGGCCTCGGGATCGGCTGGAGCGCGTCGGCCGGCGCGGCGGCCGCGCTGCTGCTTGGCGTGATCCAGCCGGCCGACATCCCGGTCGTGTGGCATATCGTCTGGAACGCCACCGGCGCGTTCGTGGCGATCATCATCATCAGCCTGCTGCTGGACCGGGCCGGCTTCTTCGAATGGGCGGCGCTGCATGTCGCGCGCTGGGGGCGGGGCAGCGGCCGGCGCCTGTTCGTGCTGCTGGTGCTGCTCGGGGCCGCGGTGGCGGCGCTGTTCGCCAACGACGGCGCGGCCCTGATCCTGACTCCCATCGTGATCGCCATGCTGGCCGCGCTGCGCTTCTCGCCCAAGGCCACCCTGGCCTATGTGATGGCGGCCGGCTTCATCGCCGACACCGCCAGCCTGCCGCTGGTGGTGTCGAACCTGGTCAACATCGTATCGAGCGACTATTTCGGCATCGGCTTCGCGCGCTATGCGGCGGTGATGGTGCCGGTGAACCTGGTGTCGGTCGCGGCCACCCTCGGTGCGCTGCTGCTTTTCTTCGGCAAGGACCTGCCGCGCGACTACGACCTGGCCCAGCTGCGCCGTCCCGGCGAAGCGATCCACGACCGCGCCACCTTCCTGGCCGGCTGGTGGGTACTGGCCATGCTGCTGGCGGGCTTCTTCTGGCTCGATGACGCCGGCATCCCGATCAGCGCGGTGGCCGCCGCCGGTGCGGCGGTGCTGCTCGCGGTGGCGGCGCGTGGCCACCGCATCGCAACGCGCGAGGTGCTGCGCGGCGCGCCCTGGCAGGTGGTGGTGTTTTCGCTCGGGATGTACCTGGTGGTCTACGGGCTGCGCAACGCGGGCCTGACCGGCTACCTGACGGCGCTGCTGGAACGCTGCGCCGCTTACGGCGTCTGGGGCGCGGCCCTGGGCACGGGCGTGCTCACGGCCCTGCTGTCTTCCGTCATGAACAACATGCCCACGGTGCTGGTCGGCGCGCTGTCGATCGACGCCACCGCAACGGGCGGCGCGGTGCGCGAGGCGATGGTCTACGCCAACGTGATCGGCAGCGACCTCGGTCCCAAGATCACGCCGATCGGCAGCCTGGCCACCCTGCTCTGGCTGCACGTCCTGGCGAGCAAGCGGATCGCGATCTCGTGGGCGTATTATTTCCGGGTCGGCATCAGCTTGACGCTGCCGATCCTTTTCATCACACTGGCCGCGCTGGCACTGCGGCTGGGCTGACAAGGACAAGCCATGGACAAGATTCCCGCACTGCCGAACATCGACCCCGCGCAGCTCGACCTGCCCAGCCTGGACAAGCTGGCGCCGAAGGGCGAGTTCGACCATCCGCCGCGCATCCTGATGTTGTACGGTTCGCTGCGCGAGCGCTCGTTCAGCCGCTTCCTCACCTGGGAGGCGGCGCGCCTCCTGGAACACTTCGGGGCCGAGGTGCGCATCTACGATCCGACCGAGCTGCCGATGGTGGGCAGCGTGCCCGAAACCCATCCCAAGGTGGTCGAGCTGCGCGCATTGTCGCTGTGGTCGGAAGGGCAGGTCTGGTGCAGTCCCGAGCGCCACGGTGCGATCACGGGGGTGATGAAGAACCAGATCGACTGGATCCCGCTGGAGCAGGGCGGGCTGCGTCCCAGCCAGGGCCGGACGCTGGCCGTCATGCAGGTATGCGGCGGCTCGCAATCCTTCAATGTGGTCAATACCATGCGGCTGCTGGGACGCTGGATGCGCATGTTCACCATCCCGAACCAGTCTTCGGTGCCGATGGCCTACAAGGAATTCGACGACGCCGGCCGCATGCGGCCCTCGGCCTATTACGACCGGGTGGTGGACGTGATGGAGGAGCTGTTCAAGTTCACCCTCTTGACGCGCGGCCGCACCGACTACCTCACCGACCGCTACAGCGAGCGCAGCGAACGGGCACTGAAGAAGATCGACGCGCAGATCGCGCGTCTCTAGGAGCATCGATGAAACCCGTCAGAGTCCGACTGAGCAGGAAGAAAGGCTGGAAGCTGCCCCCCAACACGGTGTCGGTGGCGCGTCCCGGCCGCTGGGGCAATCCGTTCTCGGTGGTGCCGGATGCCGAGCCGGGCACGCCGGTCGGCAACGGCAGGGGAAAACAGTACATCGCCATGCCCAGCATCCCGCAAGCGGTAGCCGCTTTCCGGCGCTGGGTGGAAACGGACCCCGCCGGCCGCAAGCTGGCCGAGGAAGCGCGCGAACAGCTGCGCGGGAAGAACCTGGCCTGCTGGTGCCCGCTCGACGGTCCCTGCCATGCCGAGGTGCTGCTCGACATCGCCAACCGCCGCGCGGACGAAGAAGACTGAAGCTTATTTCACTGCGACCACGCTGCCGATGCCGGACACCGACTTGTTCACCACGCGCGGGTTGCCGTAGTAGGTGAGGTTGCCCATGCCGCGCACGTTGGCGTTGAGCTTTTCCTTGGCGTAGATGTTGACCGAGCCGATGCCTTCGAAGCTGACGTCGGCTTCTTGTGCCAGCAGGGACTTGGTGTCGACTTCGCCCACGCCCTGGGCGCGCAGGCGCAGTTCGCGCACTTCGCCGTCGATGGCCAGGCGGCCGGCGCCGCGGTAGTTCACGTCCAGGCGTTCGCCGCGAATATTATTCAGACGCATCACACCGGCGCCTTCACCCTTGAAGGTCTGCAGGGCCGGCATGGTGACGACCACGCGGTCGCTGCTCTCGATGCTGTTGCGCTTGCTGTCCTTCATGTCCAGGCGCAGTTCGCCATCGACCACTTCGCTGGTGACGCGCTCGATGAAGCGCGGGTCGCCGTAGACCCTGAGCGAGTAGGACTTGCCGGCTTCCACGGTCAGGCTCACCGGGCCGTGCACGGAGATGCCCTTGAAAGGCGTCACGCTACGCGCTTGCTCATCAGCGTGAGCGGTCATCGAAGCAATGGACAGGACAGCGGTGAGGATCAGGCGTTGCATGGTGGTCTCCGGTAGGTGGTATGAGGCCATTGTAGGCAAGCCGAGTCGTGCCGCCTGGCGTTTGCGACGAACTGCAAAAAAGCGTGGGTGGACTGCGTTGAAGCCGGAATGGCCGTGCCGCACCGGCGCGGTCAAGGCTGCGGGACGCCCTGGGTCAATGCGCTTGTGTGCGCTGTTGCACATTTGTCCTGCCAGAAGCCGAAAAAACCCCGCGCACGATTGCGTGCATGACAATATTGTCGAGGAGTTAAGGCTATAATTTTTGTGTCCACTTCGTCACGCTCATCGTCAGCGACACTATGCATATCTCTACCGTTACCCTACCTGAAATGAAGCTCGCCGGATTACCGCTTGCAGGTCCGTTATCGGTTCTGGAAGCGGACTTGCCGGATATCTGGAGCACCTTCCTGGAGCGCGAAAGCGAACTGGGAGAAACCAACGGCCTGCGCTACGGAATCAGCCTGCAGGACAAGGAAGGCGTGCGCATCGAATGCATCGCCGCCGAGGTTTCCGACCTCAACAATTTGCCGCCCGGGATGATCGGCGTCCGCATCCCGGAGCGCCGCTACGCCATGCTGACCCACCGCGGGCCGGTGACGCGGGTCCAGGCCACCTACCTGACCGGCTTTGCCGCGATCGAGCAACTGGGCATGGTGCAGGACGAGGAGGGCTGGCGCATCGAGCGCTACGACCGCCGCTATACGCCGGCCATGCACGACGGTAACCGTCCCGACAACGCTTACGACATCCTGATTCCGCTGCTGTAGGCCCGCGCAGCGAGGTAAATTAGGTGCCGGTATATTTCCCGACCGCCGGCGCCGGTAGGGCGGCTTGCGCCGCCAGATCCCTTCCCAGAGACACACGCATTCTGCCTGCCGATTGTGACAGGCGTTTGACGTGCCGGATTTCGTCGCGCGATGAAAAGAAGCCAGGTTCAGCGCGGATCGTCGCCGAAGCCGTCGCCCGGTTCCTCGTGCGTGGCGGCAAAGCACGCATCGTCCGCGCAGGCGGCAAGCTCGTCGCGGGCCTCGTCCGGCAGTTCCGGTGGACTCAGCATGTCTTCGAGCATGCAACGCAGTTCCGGCGTGTCCCAGGCAACTCCGTCCCGGCGGCAGCGCTGGACGTAGTTGAGCACCTCGCGGTTTTGCGCCGGGCTCAGTGGGAGGCCGTGCCAGGTCTGCCTGGGCGATAACTCGGTTTTCATGGTGTACCTCGCTTGCGGCCCGTGGCCGCGCCAAATCCACTATACGCCGTACTGTTGCAAATGGCGCACGGCATAGTGCGCATATCGGCGTCAATATTCCACTGGGCAATAAAACCGCTGATAATGCTCCACCCACACAGCATGGAGCAGTTGTGCAAGACCCCCACGATTTCCCCGACACCGCACCCGCGGACCCGGCGCGCCGGCGCGTCATGCAGGCCGCCGCCGCCAGCCTGTCGCTGACCGTCCCGGTCCTGGCCGAGGCGGCCGGCAAGCCCGCAAAGGCGGTGCCGCGCGCGGCCGGCTCGCTCGACGCCAAGCTGCGCGCCCACGTCAAGAACGTGGTCGTGATCTACCTCGAAAACCGCAGCTTCAACAACCTGTTCGCCGATTTCCCGGGCCTGGCCGAACCCGTTTCAAACCTGCCGCCCGCGCGCCTGCAGCAGAAGGACCGCGACGGTTCGGTGCTGCCGACGCTGCCGAAGATCTGGGGCGGCATGGTGCCGGGCCGCCAGAACATCGGCGGCAAGGATTACCTGGTGAAGGAAGACGACATCCAGGGCCTGCCGAACGCGCCCTGGAAGCTGACCGACGGCGAGGGCAAGCCGCTGCCGGAAGGCCTGGTCACGCGCGACCTGGTGCACCAGTTCTACCACAACCAGATGCAGATCAACGGCGGCCGCAACGACGGTTTCGCGGCCTGGTCCGATGCCGGCGGCATGGTGATGGGCCATTACGGCCAAGCGCAGAAGAACCTCGGACTGTGGCAGATCGCGCGCGAGTACACGCTGTGCGACAACTTCTTCATGGCGGCCTTCGGCGGCTCCTACCTGAACCACCAGTTTCTGATCAGCGGCCGCACGCCGGAATACTTCGACGCCGCATCCACGCCCGCGAAAGCGAAGATCGCGGTGCTGGCCGACGGCCCCACCGGTACCCGGCTGGCGCTGGCGCCGGATTCGCCGGAGTCGGCCCTCGAGGGCAAGCCGAAGTTCGTACACAACGGCGCCATCACGCCGGACGGCTACGCGGTCAACACCATGGCGCCGCCCTACCAGCCGAGCTGGGTCAAGCCGCCCCTGGACGGCGACCCGCGCCTGGCCGATCCCCAGGATCCGTCGACCCTGCCGCCCCAGACCTACCAGACCATCGGCCACCTGCTGTCGGACAAGGGCGTGAGCTGGGCCTGGTATGCCGGCGCCTGGCAGGCGGCGCTGGACGGCCGCGGTGCGGGCCAGCGCCCGAACTTCCAGCACCACCACCAGCCCTTCAACTATTTCCGCCAGTTCGCCCCGGGCACCCAGGCGCGCGAGAAACACCTGCTGGACGCCGGCATGGGCGACAGCCCGATCTCGAACCGCTTCATCGCGGACGCGGTGGCCGGCAAGCTGCCGGCGGTCAGCTTCTACAAGCCGCAGGGGAACCTGAACCTGCACGCCGGCTATTCCGACATCGAGTCGGGCGACGCCCACGTGGCCAACGTGATCGAGCACCTCAAGAAGTCGCCGCAGTGGAAGGACATGGTGGTGGTGATCACCTTCGACGAGAACGGCGGCTGGTGGGACCATGTGGCGCCGCCCCAGGGCGACCGCTGGGGCCCGGGCTCGCGCATTCCGGCCATCGTGGTGTCGCCGCACGCCAAGCGCGGCGCGGTGGACCACAATTTCTACGACACCACCTCGATCCTGCGCTTCATCACGCGCCTGCACGCGCTGCCGCTCTTGCCAGGCCTGGCCGCGCGCAATGCCGCCTTTGCGGCGCGCGGCGCCCGGCCGCCGGGCGACTTGACCGCCGCCTTGCGCTTCCGCTGACGGGGCGCTTGCGTGCACGAGGCCAGTCGCGGACTGGCCTTTTTTTCGCCTGTCGATGCAAAAAATTGCTGTTCGGCTAACGTGCGCTGTTCCGGAAACCCCGGCGCTACACTCAAAAATGCTCGACATCGCCCGATGTCAGAAGAAGGAGACGCCGCCCGGCGATCCCGGCGCGGCCAGCCCATACCATCGAAAAATCAGGAGAAGATCATGCAGAAGAATCAGGGCATCAAGAAATTGCTCGCAGTGAGCGCCGTCGCCGCCATGTTCAGCGCCTTCGGCGTGCAGGCCCAGACCGCCGGCCAGAGCGCCCAGTCGATGAGCAACCAGAGCGCGACCGGCAAGACCAACATGACCGGCAAGACCGCCGCCGACGGCACCGTCAACAACACCAGCAGCCAGGGCATGGAAGACCGCAGCGGCCAGATGGGCGCCTCGGCCAGCAAGGGCATGACCCACGCCGACGCCGCCAAGTCGCACACCGCCGGTTCGGGTGCGATGCACTCGACCTCCGGCGCCTCGGGCGCCGCCGGCGCCACCGGCTCGGGCGCCAGCCTGAGCAAGACCGACCAGAAGGCCTTGATGGACATGGCGGTCGCCAACATGGCCGAAGTCGAAACCGGCAAGCTGGCGCTGAGCAAGAGCCAGAATGCCGAGGTGAAAACCTTCGCCCAGCAGATGATCGACGACCACGGCAAGGCCTTGTCCGAACTGCAGACTCTGGCCCAGCAGAAAGGCGTGACCTTGCCGACCGAACTCGACGCCAAGCACAAGGCGATGTCGGCCAAGCTCGAGAAGCTCAGCGGCGATGCCTTCGACAAGCAATACATGAAGCAGGCCGGCCTCAACGATCACAAGGCCACCCACGCCAAGCTGCAAAAGATCGCCAAGAGCGCCAAGGATGCCGACGTGAAAGGCGCGGCCACCAAGACCCTGCCTGTCGTCGAGCAGCATCTGAAGTCGGCCGAACAGATGGCGTCGGCAAAGTCGGGCACCACTTCGGGCAAGTAATCGGCTGAAAACCGAGCCAGGCAACTGATCGGCAAGCAAGCCGGCGGTCCACGTGGACCGCCGGCGCATTTTTGGAGAATCCCATGCACACCACACTGCGCAACCAGCGCGCGCTGGCGCTGCGTTTTGCGGCCACCTGCGCCAGCGCCCTGTTCGTCGCCGCCGGCGCGCAGGCCCAGACCGTCCAGCCGGCCGCCCAGGCAACGACCGCCGCGCCAGCAAGCAAGGCGCCCGCCACGGCTCCGGCCAAGCTGGACAAGGCGGACCGCAACGCCCTCGCCGAGATGGCCATGGCCAACATGGCCGAAATTTCCAACGGTAAGCTGGCGCTGAGCAAGGCCGTCAATCCCGACATCAAGGCCTACGCCCAGCGCATGGTCGACGAACACAGCAAGACCCTGGCCGAGGTGCAGGCACTGGCCCAGGCCAAGGGCGTGGAGCTGCCGAAGGAGCTCAACCTCAAGTACAAGGCCAAGGGCGCGATGTTAGAGGCGCTCAAGGGCGATATCTTCGATCGCACCTACATGAAGCAGTCGGGCCGGCGCGACCACCGCGTCACCCACGAACAGCTCAAGGACGACATGGACAAGATCAAGGACCCGGACATCAAGGCCCTGGCCATGAAGATGCGTCCCATCGTCGAGCAGCACCTGCTGCAGGCCGACGAACTGATCGCCCGCACCGCACGCAACGCCACCGGCACGGCCGGCACGCCGGGCAACGACACCAGCACGGCGACCGGCAAGGAGCCGACGCCGATGAAGAAGTAAGTCTTCTAGGCGGCCTGCACCAGCGGGCTGCCTTTCCACTTCCCTTCGATGCGCTCGATCGCGATCTCGATCCCGACGATCGCCTTGCGCATGCCGTCGATGTAGGCCGGCGGCGCATCCTCGACCCGCCACGGATGCGGTTGGCCCGCTTCGTGGTGCGCCGTCTGGCCGCCGAGCAAACCCAGCAGCCAGGCCGGATCCTCGATCGCGCGCAGCCGTCCATGCACGTGCACCACATGGTAGTCCCAGGTCGGCACCACCCGTCCGCCGGTGGCCAGCTTCTCGGCCTGGTCAGGCGGCACGTAGGCGGCCGGTCCGCGAAACACCGCCAGCACGGATTGCCCGGCGCGGCGCCATACCGGGTTGGCGCGCGCCACATGGGCGCGCAGCAGTCCCTTGCCGCCGTCGTCGACGAATTCGAAGGGCACGTGGTCGGCATCCGGCAGGCCAGAATCCTGCGTAACGAGCATGCCCAGCGCATGGGCGCGGATCAGGTCGCGCATGGCCTGCACGTCGGCCTGGCGGTGGCGGGTCGGCAGGTACATCAGCGGGCTCCCACGACCAGCACGGCGGTCTTGAGCGAGTTCGCGATGTAGCAGCGCTCGTGGGCGGCGTGGTGCAGCGCGTCCAGATCGTCCGGGCCTGGCTGCCGGCCGGCGAAGGCGATGGCCGGGCGCAGTTCGATGCGCGTCATGGCCACGCGCCCGTCTTCCTCCAGACCAAGGTAGCCGACTGCGCGATCGACATAGCGCTCGACCGTGAAGCCGCGCTGCGCCGCCAGCGACAGGAAGAACAGCATGTGGCAGCTGGCCGCCGCAGCCACCAGCGCTTCTTCCGGATCCACTGCCGCCGGGTCCGACATCGGCACCGGCACCGACAGCGGCGACGACGAAGCGCGTATGCGCAGGCCGCCGTCGAAGGCCCAGTCGTGGGCGCGGCTGTAGCGCCCGTCCAGGAAGGCCTGGCCGTCGCGCTGCCAGGCCACCTCTGCTGCAAATTCCTTCATCGCTCCTCCCTGTGTTCGAAGCCCCCATCCTAGCCAGCCGCTTGGCTTGCTCAAAGTACCAATCCGGGCGAAGATGAGCGTACCAATCGCACCCTTGCGCATGTACCTCGACGACCTCATCGCCGCCGCGCCTCTCGACCGCGCCGCCGCCACGCCCCTGTTCCGCCAGCTGTATGCGCGGCTGAAGGAAGCCATCCTGCACGGCCGCCTGGCGCCCGGCACGCGCCTGCCGGCCACGCGCGAGCTGGCCGCGCAACTGCGGGTGTCGCGCCAGACCGTGCTGGCCGCCTACGAGCAGCTGGCGGCCGAAGGCTACCTGCGCGGCGGGGTGGGGCAGGGGACCTTCGTCGATGCCGCCCTGCCGTCGGCGCAGCCCGCGCACGCGGTGCCCGTGCAGACCGCGCAGGCCGCACCCGGCGCACTGCGGCCGCTGCCGGCGCGCGGCCTGGCGCTGGCTTCGAGCATGGCGCGCGTGCGCCACCACCATGGACCGCTGCGCACCTTCCGCACCAGCATGCCGGGCCTGGACCTGTTCCCGTTCGAGACCTGGCGCAAGCTGGAAGCGCGCCACTGGCGCCGGCGCGAGGTCCCGCTGGGCTATGGCGGCGCGGCCGGCTACCTGCCGCTGCGCGAACTGCTGTGCGCCTACCTGAACGCCGCACGCGGGGTGCGCTGCGCGCCGGAGCAGGTCATCGTCACCAACGGATCGCAGCAGGCCTTGTACCTGCTGGCCCAGTTGCTGCTGGCGCCGGGCGAGGGCGTGTGGCTGGAGTCGCCCGGCTACCAGGGCGCGGCCGCGCCCTTCGAGGTGGCGGGTGCGCGCATGTGCCTGGTGCCGGTGGATGCCGAAGGCATGGATGTGGCCTATGGCGCCGCGCATTATCCGGATGCGGCCATGGTGTTCGCCACCCCTTCGCACCAGCTGCCGCTGGGCGTGACCATGAGCCTGGCGCGGCGCCTGGCGCTGCTGCGCTGGGCCGAAGCGCGGCGCGCCTGGATCGTCGAGGACGACTACGACAGCGAATACCGCTACACCGGACCGCCCCTGGCGTCGCTGCAAAGCCTGGACCGTAGCGGCTGCGTGATCTACACCGGCACCCTGTCCAAGGTGCTGTTCCCCGGCCTGCGCCTGGGCTATGTGGTGGCGCCGCCAAGCCTGGTCGAGCCGCTCACCCAGGCCAAGGCCGTGGTCGACCGCCACAGTCCGATCCTGCCGCAGGCGGTGCTGGCCGACTTCATCCGCGAAGGCCATTTTGCGCGCCACATCCGGCGCACCCGCGAAGCCTATGCCGAGCGCCGCGACGCGCTGCTCGACGACCTGGGCCGGCGCCTAGACGGCATGCTGGAATGCGGACCGGCCGACACCGGCCTCGACGTCTGCGTGCGTCTCACCAGCCGCCTCGACGAAGCGACGGCGGTGGCGCGCGCCGCGGTGGCGGGCGTCGACCTGCGTGCGCTGTCGTATTTTTCCCACCCCGAGGCCGGCCCGGATTGCGCCGCACCGCCCGGCATGCTGCTGGGTTTTTCGGCGTTTACGCCCGAACAGATCGGCCACGGCGTGCTGCGCCTGGCCCAGGCGCTCGCGCCCTGATGTCGGCCGGCGCTATCGAACCGTGGGAGGAGCCGGCTCGGTCCGGAACCGGAACACCGTCGTGCTGCGCAGCGGTGATCCGGGACGGACCACAGTGCTCGGAAACGCCGGCAGGTTCGGACTGTTCGGGTAGTGCTGGGTTTCCAGGGCCAGTCCGGCGCCCTTGACCAGCGGCCTGCCCTCGGCATCGCGAAGACTGCCGTTGAAGCCGTTCCCGGAGAAGACGACGAGACCCGGCTCTGTCGTGAACACCTCCAGAACCCGCCCTGAGGCCGGATCGGCGAGAGTGGCCGCATGGCGCGTATCCAGTACGAATGTATGGTCCAGGCCCTTGTTGGCCTTGACGTCGTCGTCGTCGGAATTGGCGACCGTGCCGACTTCGCGGCCGAGGCGCAGGTCGAGGGCGCCACGGACGGGAACGATCTCGCCGGTCGGGACGCGCTTGGCATCGGTGGGCAGCCAGCGGCCCGCGTGGACGGTCAGCGTATGGCCGTGGATGGTCGGGGCATCAGACAGGTTAAAGAAAGCATGGTGGGTAAGATTGGCGACGGTCGGGCGGTCCGTGGTGGCGGTGTAGTCGATGCGCAGGTCGCCGCCTTCAAGGCGGAATCGTGCAACGACCCGCAGCTCGCCGGGAAATCCGTTGTCACCGTCGGGGCTGGTCAAGAAAAGTTCGACGCCGCACGCGACCGGCTTCGCCTTCCACATGCGCATGCCGAATCCGTGCGGTCCACCGTGAACCGATACTCCGTCCGGACGCGCGACAAGGGTGTGGCGCTTGCCGTCGAGCGTGAAGCCGCCATTGTCGATGCGGCCGGCATAACGCCCCACGATGCGCGAGAAACTCGGATAGCTCTCGTATTGCGGCAGCCCTTCGAGGGTGCGCACGACGTTTCTCGAGACGCCATGACGGTCGGGCGCATCGATCGCGTAGAGGATGCCGCCATAGTCCAGGACTGTGACGCCGAGCTGCGAATTGCGCAGGGTATAGGCCTTGACCTGCTCCCCGGACGACAGGATGCCGAACGGGCGTGCCTGCATGGTGCATGCCTCTTCGGCGCCGGCTGTCACGGCCATGCCGCACAAGACTGCGGCAAACAGTCGATTGGCGATGCTGGGTCTACTGATGGTGCGCGTCATGTTGTCACGTGGTTTGGCGGCCGGGCAACCATCATAAACCAGTGCGCTGTCCGGGTGCGCCGGCCGGTTTATACTCCCGGAATGAACGAGATCCGCTGCTCCTGGGCCAACATGGCCAATCCCCGCTACGTCGCCTACCACGACCACGAGTGGGGCGTGCCCTGCCACATTGAAACCACGCTGTTCGAGATGCTGAATCTCGAAGGGGCGCAGGCCGGCCTGTCGTGGGAGACCATCCTGAACAAGCGCGACAGCTATCGCGCCGCCTTCGACGGCTGGGACGCGCAAAAAATCGCGCGTTACGACGAGGCCAAGGTGGCCGAGCTGCTGGCCAACCCGGGCATCGTGCGCAATCGCCTGAAGGTGGCGGCCGCGATCACCAATGCGAAAGCCTACCTGGCGATGCGCGAGCAGGGCCTCACCTTGGACGCCTACCTGTGGGGCTGGGTCGACGGCAAGCCACTCGTGAGCGACTGGCCGGACGGCGCGCGTCCCGCCAGGACCGAGCTGTCGGACCGCATTTCCAAGGACCTGGGCAAGCGCGGTTTCAAGTTCGTCGGCTCGACCATCATCTATGCCTACCTGCAGGGCGTCGGCGTGGTGAACGACCACGACCGCGCGTGCTTTCGTCATCACGTGGCTTGAGATGGACTTGCGCGCACACTGGCGCGGCCGCGAACGCTACACCGTACTGGTCACCGACTACGGCGATGGTGCGCGCCTGGCCGCGCTGCAGGAGGCCTGGCGCGCCGATCCTGAACGCTGCGCCAGGCTGCACCTGGTGGCCTTTGCGCCAAATCCGCTGCCGGGCTTTCATCGCATCCCGCAGGACGATCCGCGCATCACCCTGACCCTGCTGGCGGCGCCGCTGGAAAGCGGTTTGCTGCAGCTGGGCGCGCAGCCGGATGCCGTGTTCCTCGCCGCCGGCGCCGGGACCGACTTCGTGCGGCCGCTGGCGCGCATCGTGGCCGCCGGCGCTCACTTGTTCACCGAGGAGCTGGACGCGGAGCAGCGCGCGGCCCTGCAGGCCCAGGGGTTTGCATTCGACGGCATGCAAGCCGTCTTCGCCAGCCGCAAGCCGCGCCTGCCTGTGCCGCCGCTACCCGAGCGGCGCGCCATCGTCGTCGGCGCGGGATTGGCCGGTGCGGCCGCTTGCGCTGCCTTGTGCGCGCGCGGCTGGCAGGTGACCTTGGTCGAGCGCCACCCGGCGCCGGCGATGGAGGCATCCGGCAACCTGGCCGGCATCTTCATGCCGCTGCTCTCGCGCGACGACAACATCCCGACCCGCCTGACGCGCGCCGCTTACCTGTACGCGCTGCGCGCCTGGCGCCAGCTGGGCGGCATCGGCGCGGCCATCGAGGGCCAGGCCTGCGGCGTGCTGCAGCTGGCGCGCGACCCCGGCCACGCCGAGACGTCGCGCGTCATTGCAGATGAAGGGCACTACCCGCCGGAATTCGCGCGCTGGCTCGAGCGCGCGGAGGCGGAGGCGCTGCTCAGGCTGCCTGCGCCAGATGGCGGCTGGCACTTCCCACAGGGCGGCTGGGCGCGTCCCGGCAGCGTGTGCGCGGCGATGCTGGCCGCGTGCGGCGATCGGCTGTCGCAGGTGTTCGGGGCCGGGACCACCAGCCTGGCGCGCGTCGGCGACGAGTGGCAGGTACGCGGCGAGGATGGCGCCGTGGTGGCGCAGGCGCCCACCGTGGTGCTGGCGAGCGGCGCCGGCGCGCGCACGCTGGCGCAGACGCGCGCGCTGCCGCTGTCCGCGCTGCGCGGGCAGGTGACCCACCTGGACGCTTCCTTCGTGCCCGAACTGCCGCTGGTGCTGTGCCGCGAAGCTTACCTGACCCCGGCCGCGGGCGGCATCGTCTGCGCCGGCGCCACCTACGACCTCGACGCCGACCCGCAGCTGCGCGCGGCCAGCCAGGAAGAAAACCTGGAACGCCTGCGCGCGCTGGTGTCCGACCCGTCCGCCGCCCTTGGCGCGCCGCTGGCCGGCCGAGTGGGCTTCCGCTGCGTGGCGCCGGACCGGCTGCCGTTGGTGGGACGCGTGCCGGACTTCGCCGCCGCCGGCGGCACCGAGCGCCTGCGCGACGTGCCGCGTCATCCGGGCCTGCATGCGCTGCTGGGCTACGCCTCGCGCGGGTTGATCTGGGCGCCGCTGGCGGCGGAACTGCTGGCCGCCCAGCTCGAAGGCGAGCCGCTGCCGTTGGAGATGAACCTGGTCGACGCCCTGGACCCGGCCCGCTTCGTGCTGCGCGCCCGCCGCAGCCGCCCGTAGATGCAGTTCGGTACCTGTTGCGCCATCGCAAAAAGTGACATTTCGTCACAAAGGGCCACATCGCCAGCGCTATAATTGACGTACGGTAACTTTTTCGGTCGGTTTTGCCGCCACACCCATGGAAGATCCCCACTCGCCGCTGTCGCTGTTCCTCGCTTCGACGGCGCACGACATGAAGAACTCGATCAGCGTCCTGTCCGGCACGCTCGAGCGCCTGCTGGTCGATGCCTCGCCCGAGACCGAGAAGGCCTATCCGCAGATGGCGCAGATGCTGTACCAGACGCGCCGCCTGAACGACAACCTGATGCAGCTGCTGGCGCTATACAAGCAGGTCGGCACGGCCGACTATCCGCTCGACGTGCAGCCGCTCGAAGCCGGCCAGCTGGCCGAGCAGGTGGTGGCGCTCGGACGGGTGCTGCTGGAGTCGCGCGGCATGCGGCTGGAGCTCGACGTCGATCCGGAACTGGTGTGGCACTTCGACGAAGACCTGATCGTCGGCGTGGTCTCGCACGCGATCAACAACGCCGTGCGCTACACGCGCGAGCGCATCCTGCTGGTGGCGCGCGAACGCGAGGGCTGGTTTGAAATCCGCGTCGAGGACGACGGCGCCGGCTACCCGGCCGCCCTGTTAGAGGCGGGCAATGCGGCCCTGGACGGCCAGGCATTCGGCGTGAACTTCCTGACCAACAGCGCCGGCCTCGGCCTGCACTTCGCACGCGAGGTCGCGCGCATGCACCGCCACCGCGACCGCCGCGGCGCCGTGCGCCTCGAAAACGGCGGCCGGCTGGGCGGCGGCTGCTTCATCCTGCACCTGCCATGAACCCGATCGCCAATGCCCTCGTCGGCGCCATCCAACCGCAGCCGGCCGAGCAGGTCGACTGGGCCGTCAAGACCTACCTGGTGGTCGACGACTTCATCGGCGTACGCCAGCTGCTGCGCGAAGCCTTGCGCAGCCTGGGCGCGCGCAATATCGACCAGGCATCGAGCGGCGGCGAAGCGATGGCGCTGCTGGGCCGTACCCGCTACGACGTGGTGCTGTGCGACTTCAACCTGGGCGAGGGCAAGAACGGCCAGCAGGTGCTGGAAGAGGCGCGCATGCGCAACCTGCTGCTGCCTTCGAGCGTGTTCCTGATGGTGTCGGCCGAGAAGAGCGTGGAGTCGGTGATGGGCGCGGCCGAGCACCAGCCCGACGCCTACCTGGTCAAGCCGATCACCGAGGGCGTGCTGCTCACGCGCCTGAACCGGGTATGGCGCAAGAAGCAGGTGTTCAGCCTGATCGACCAGGCCTATGCCGAGAAGGACTACCTGCGCGCGGCGCGCCTCTGCGACGAGCAGATCGCGGTGAACAAGCCGCACGAGATCGACCTGTTGCGCATGAAGGCGCGCCTGATGGAAAAATGCGGCGAGCCGGCGCGCGCGAGGGAGACCTACGAGCGCGTGCTGGCCCAGCGCGAATACCAATGGGCGCGCGCTGGCCTGGCCAAGATCCGCATGGCCGACGGCGACTACGAGCAGGCGCGCCAGATGTTCCAGACCGTGATCGCCGAAAACCGCTACTACATCGACGCCTACGACCAGCTGGCGCTGGCCTGGCAGAAGATGGGCAAGCACGAAGAAGCCCTGAACATCCTCGAGCGCGCCGCCAAGCTGTCGCCCAATTCGGTGCCGCGCCAGCGCAGCCTGGGCCAGGCCTGCCTCAAGCTGGGCAACGTCGGCATGGCCGAGAAGGCCTTCCGCAAGTGCATCCAGATCGGCGAATACTCGATCCGCAAGACGCCGGATGCCTACCTGGGCCTGGCGCGCGTGTGCGGCCTGAAGAACGACCCGAAGGAAGCGCTGCAGCTCCTGATCGCGGCCCAGCGCGATTTCGGCGTCGAGCACCCCGACATCGAGCTGCGCGCCAAGATCACCGAAGGCCTGGTCTACCACGAGAGCGGCGACTACCGCCGCGCGCGCAAGGCCGGCGACGAGCTGGAAGCGCTGCTGCAGTCGAACCCGGAGCGGCCGGACGTGCCGACCTGCCTCGAGATGGCGACCCTGCTGTTCGCGGTGGGGGTGAAGGAAGCGCCGGTCGACCTGCTGTGCTACGTGGTGCGCAACAACCACGACAACACCCTGCTGCAGGACGAGGTGCAGGCGATCTTCGAGAAAGCGCGCATGGGCGAGGAGGGCGAGAAGTTGATCCGCGGCGCGCGCAAGGAAGCGATCGACCTGATGAACCAGGGCGTGCTGCTGTGGAAGACCGGCAAGCTGCCCGAGGCCGTCGAGTGGATGCGCAACGCGCGCGCGGCGCTGCCGCACAACGTGCGCATCCTGTTCAACTCGGCCCAGATCCTGATCTCGCACATGCAGCAGCGCGGCTACAGCGTGCTGCTGCACGAGGAGGCGCATGGCGTGCTGGGCCACGTCGACCGCCTGCAGCCGGGCCAGCAGCGCTTCGCCCAGCTGATGGAGCAGCTGCTGGCGCTGGTGCCGAAGGAAGAGCCGTCCGCGATCGCCGAGCCGGCGCCGGAAAGCGCGGTCGCCGCCCAGACTTAGCGGCACTGGCCGCGCACGTCGGCGCAGGGTGGCGCCGTGTGGCCGGCTTGCTGCCCGTGGATGCGGCGCAGCGCCGCGCACAGCGCGTCGACGTCGATTCCGCCGTCGCGCCGCGGTGGCGTCCTGGCTTGCGCGGCTGCCGCGCCCAGCGCGCACTCGCCGATGTACTGGCCGAGCGCGCGGTAGCTCTCGAACTGGGTCTCGTCGAACCACTGGTCGACCGAGCTTTCGTGCGGATAGGCCGGGTGCACCTTGCGGTAGTTGAGCAGGTCGGCGTTTTCCTTGCCGACGATCGCGGGTTTTATATACAGCAGGGTGCCGTCCACGCCGCCCTGGTCGACCAGGCTGTAGCGCACGGTGCCGACCGCGCAGCTGGCGCCGCACAGGCCTTCGCCGGCGAGCGCCGCCATCTTCGACACGTCGAGGTCGATGCGCACGTGCAGGTCGGTGCCGCACTTGCGGATTGCGTTGCCCAGGTCTTCGAAGGAGAGCAGGCCGTCGCTGGCCACATCCACCGCGATGATCAGGCGGCAGCGTCGTCGCACCAGCTCGTAGATGCCGAGGTTGTCGAAGTGGCCGCCGTCGGACAGGTAGACGTAGGTGGCGTCGGCATTGGTCAGGCCGAACAGTTCGGCCAGGAGGCTGAACAGCCCCACCGGCGGCGATGAGTGCTGCCAGGCCGCCTTGCGCGGATTCGGGCACCAGCGCCCCAGGCGCACGTTAAACATCGTCATCAGGAAGTTCAGCGGCGGCGACGAGTGCGCCCCCATGTTCGGGCTGGCTGCGGCGCCCGATACCGCCACCGCCATCCCGAGCCGCACGCCGGCGTCGTCGTCGGCCCCGGCGCCCGAGCGCGAGCCGTAGGCGCTGGTGGGCCGGAAGCAGCCGCGCATGCCGCCCCCCGCGTTCGAGCCGCTGCCGGGCGGCAGCTCGAAGCCGCAGTGGCGCGGCGTGAAGGTGAAGGAAGCGGCCTTGCGGGTGCGCCAGGCCAGCTCCTCGCCGCCCACCAGGTTGAGCGAGGTATTGATGATGTGGCAGGGCCGCTGCTGCTTCAGGTCGGCCAGCAGCGGATCGTCGCCCGGGTCGAAGCCGGTGAAGGGATGCGGCTTGCGCGAGCGGCTGCTGGCGCCGAAGTAGGCGCGCACCAGGCGGTTCCGGTACATCATGTAGAGCGAAAACTTGTTGATGTCGACGCGCCAGCCGAGCAGCAGGGCGGCGCCGAGGAAACCCGCGAAGGACCAGCCCAGGCGGCTGCCATCCAGGGCGAGCGTAGCCTGCGCATGGGCGCCGTAGACGCAGCCCAGGCTCACGGGAGACGGGCAGGCGATGCGCGGTGGCGCCACCACCGCCTGCACCAGCGTGCTCAGGAGCGCGAACACGCCGGCCGTGAACACATAGGGCGCCAGCCGCGCGGCCAGGTCGAGGCGCCAGTCGGCGCCATGGCGCCCGGCGCCGTTGCCGGTCCTGCTGCCGCTGCCGGCCTTCAGGCCGAACCAGGTCATGGCCAGCCAGCCGAGCACCGTGCTGACGTGCGACCAGGTGTTGTAGGTCAGCCAGGCCCAGTGCAGCAGCGGCGCCAGGAAGAAGGCGATGGCGAACATCGCGGCCCAGGCCAGCGCGAAGATCCAGGCCCAGGCGCCCTGGCGGCTCCACCATTCGCGGCTGGCGTCGCTGTACATGCGGCCGATCAGGCCGATCATCAGGGTCATGGTGCCGGCGAACAGCGCCATCATGAGCGGCATGCCGAAGGAGGTGAGGGCGATCGCGTTGTTCAGCACCGGGTGGGTGCCGGGATCGGGCAGCAGCGCCAGGCCTCCCAGCAGCAGCACGGTGCCGATGGTGAGCGCGCCGAGCGCGCACAGCAGGTGGGAAACGCCTTCGATCAGTTCGGCCCGGGTCAGGTCGGCCGGCGGCCGGTGCGGCTGCAGGCGGTGCAGCACGCCCAGCGCCACGCCCAGGAGCACCAGCACCGCGCTCAGGGCCAGCAGGCCGTTGACCACGTTCTCGCAGGCGCCGGGCGTGGCCAGGCGCTCCATCATCTCGGGGGCAAACGCGCGCGCCGCCGCCGCCAGCACCGCCAGCACGGCCACGAAGGCCGCCGCGCACAGGGTGTAGCCGGCGCGCCGGTAGGCGCTGGTGCGGTCGTGCGCCAGGTACCAGCCGCAGGCCCACACCACGAAATACACGAAGCCGGGCGCCAGCAGCCAGTGCGCGCGCCCCTGCAGCCGCAGCGGCAGCATGCCGAACTCCCAGAACGGCGTCTCGCCGCCGTGGCGCCACAGGCCCACGCTGCCGAGGAAGCCGGCCAGCAGCAGCGGCAGGTTGATCCACCACAGCACCGCGCCCTGCGACAGCGGAAAGCGTCGTCGTCCGCGCGAGCCGTTCGGCTTGCTGGAGATCGACAGGGCGATGCAGAACACCGCGAACAGGAACAGCAGCACGCCCAGCATCCAGGCCAGGTCGGCATACGCGGCCCACGGCCCGCCCGGGTCGACGATGCGGTGCACGGCCCACACCGCGGCGCGCGGCAGCAGCAGCAGGGCGCACAGCCAGGCCACCAGCATGGTGAGGTTCAGGCCGGTGTTGCGGACGTAGGTGCCGATCAGGGTCCAGGTGTCGGCGCTGAACATGCCGCCGCGCGGCGACAGGTAGTTGCTGTACTGGCGCAGGAAGCGGATCGCCGGGGCCTCGCCCTGGCCCGCCGCGGGCGCCAGCATGGCCTCGACCTTGCGCACGTCGCCGCCCTGTTCGTGGATGCACTTGGACAGCCAGCCGCCGATGAAGCCGCCGCCCGACACCGTGGACAGGTAGTCGAGATGGCGCAGCAGTCCCTGTCCCGCCAGCGCCTGCAGCACGCCGAGCCCGAAGGTGGCGCTGCGCACGCCGCCGCCGGACAGCGCCAGCCCGACCAGGCCGGCCTCGTGGGCGCGCGCCGCCAGGTCGGCGTCGGGTGGGACGCTGGAGTTCGGGTGCAGCAGCGTGAGTTCGTCGCGGAACACGTCCTGGAAAGTCAGGCCGCTGACCTCGTCCAGGCGTCGCAAGGTCGCTTCGTCCAGCATACCGCGGCCGGCAACCCCGTAGCGCCGCCGGAATTCGACGATGGCGTCGGCCAACGCGCCGACCGTGCGCGCATGCGCCGGCGGACGGCAACCGGCCGCCTCCAGTTTGCGGCGCAGGTCGGCGATCTGCGCCGGCGCCAGGCTGGATGGGTCGAATGAAGGCACGCGCACTCCCGCTGGATGCGCGGGACGCATGAGACCGCCCCGCCAGTCCAGTTCAGCACGCCACTGGGGCAAGCGCTGTCGATTACATCAATCATGCGCAAAGGTGGACTCTGGTAATCTTGTCTGATTGGACACAAACATGTCCCCAGCGCCAACCCGAACGGAGCAAGCATGAGCGAAGAGCACTACGAAGCGATGGGCAGGTACATCTACGGCGCCGCGCGCTTCGGCGGCGACCTGGCCGATGTCATGCGCTGGATGGCGGACGACCTGGGCGTGGAAGCGCCCGGCCCCGACGATGCCGACGGCATGCGCGGCCTGTGGCGTGCCTTCTTCGCCAGGTATCCCACGCGCGAGGCGCTCCAGCAGAACCATGCGCGCTTCCTGGACAGCATCAGGCATCGCGCCACCTGATAGCGAGGCAGATATTTCAGAGTAGAAAATACTTCTTACTTAAAGTAGAGTGCATGCGCGTAACGCAGGTTTTTTTTCCTCAACGCTCTACCAACCGGTATCCCATGAAGCTCAAACCCGCGTTCTTCTTCGCGCTGATCCTGATCTTTTTCCTCACCAATTTGCTGCATGAAGGCGCCCATTGGCTCGCCGGGGCGGCCTTCGGCTTCGACATGCGCTTTGGACTGAACGCAGTCCGCTACCTGTCGCCGGCCGAGCCCTGGCAGCGCATGGTGGCCGACGCGGCCGGTCCCGTGTTCACGATCCTGCAGGGCATCGTCGCCTATGCGCTGGTGCGCCGCACCGGGTCGACGACAGCCTTCGCATTCTTGTACGTCGCCGCTTTCTCGCGCTTGACGGCAGGGCTGGTCAGCGTGCTGCATCCGAACGACGAGGCGCGGGTCAGTCTGTATCTGGGGCTGGGGAAGTGGACCTTGCCGGTGCTGGTGGCGGGCGGCCTGATTGCGCTGGTCGTGTCGGCCAGCAAACGGCTGGGATTGGGCTGGAAGGACCAGGTGCTGTGCTACCTGGCGGCGTCCCTGGCGATCTCGGCCATTGTCGGGCTGGACAGGATGATGTAGGTCGATGGCCTCAACCGGCCGGCGCCGAACCGTCGCCGCGATCGCCGCTGTCGCGATTGCGCTCGTAGTGATGCGCAAGCGGGAAGGGCGGCAGCCAGGATTCGCGCCGCACGGTCCAGTTCTCGTAGGTCGGCCTCAATTGGTCAGGCGCATCGAGCGTGCCGAGATGGACCTCGACTTCGTCGCCGCTGCGCGCGAACACCGGGGAACCGCAGCGCGGGCAGAAGTGCCGTCCCTGGTAATCGCGGGTGTCGCCGGTGATGCTGACTGCATCCTGCGGAAAGATCGCGGCGGCATAGAACAAGACGCCGTGGTGCTTGCGGCAGTCGAGGCAATGGCACAGGCCGACCCGGTAGGGCCCGCCGGTCGCCACCACACGCACATCGCCGCACAGGCAGCCGCCGCTGAAACGCTGCGGGTTTTCCATCGAAAAACGGCCTCAGCCCTTGTCGGCTTTCACGCGCGGATTGCGGCCGACCCGGCCGGAACCGCCCTGGCCGGGCGGCGTAGGCCCCGTTGGCGCCGGGGCGCCACCGGACACGTCCAGCGGCGAGCCGCCCCGGGCCTTCGGCTCGGCCGGTTTCGCGGCCGCGCCGTCCGCCGGCGCCTCGGAGCCGGCTCCCGGCGTGGGCATCGCGCTGGTAACGGCCTGGCGGAACTGTTCTTGCAGCAGATTCCACCAGGCGACCGCAGCCGGCATCGCATTGCCGGCCGGCTCGCCGGCGCTGGCCTGGCCGGTGGCAGCGGCATCCGGCGCCGGGGCAGGGGAGGGTGCCGGTGGCGGTGGCGTCGTGGGCGCCGTGGCCGACTGCGCGAAGAACCCGGTGAACGGGGCAGCCATGGCCGGATCTGAACCGGCGCGCTGCATCGCCTGCGCCATGCTGTCGCCCATCGCCCTGAGCGTGGCCAGGGTGCCGCGCTGAACTTCCAGGGCCTGGATGGTTCCGCGCAGCATGCCGAGGTTCAGGTTGAGCCAGGATTCGACGGCCTTGAGGTCGGTGATCTTCTTGTCGAGCTCGTCGGTGGACAGGCTGGTGCCGGACATTCCCGGCACACCGGCGCCCGGGATGTTCATGCCACCCCAGAGGTTTTTCACGAATTCGAGCGTATCGGTCATTCCGGCATTCGGCATGGGAGGCTTGAGCATGGTCGATCTCCGTTGATAAAAGAGCGCCTAATAAAAACTTCATAGCAAGGGATGCGGCCACCCGACGCGGCGACGAAGACAGTACGTCTGTACGGCGAGGAGCTGCAACGCGGCTATGGAGGTTTTATCAGGCGCTCCAAGCGTAGCAGATAACTAACAATGGACAAAGCCGCTACGCCAAGCGACGCTTTCGCGCTCGGGCTACACTAGCGGCATGAGTTCCCCTTTCCTTCCCCAGCGGCGCCGCGCGCTGGTGCTGGGCACCTTGATCGTGCTGCTGCACTGGCTGGCGCTGGGCTTGCTCACCAGGGGCACGCAGGGCATCGCGTTGCCGGGCCGCGAAGGCGAGGCGCTGGTCAGCCTTGCGCAGCTGCTGCCGTCCAGCGCCGACGCGCCGGAATCCGTGCCGCCGCCGCCCGCTCCCCGGATGGTGCAGCCGCCCCTGCCCGATTTCGCCCCGCTACCGACCATCGCCATCGCCGAGGACGCTGTGGGCGAGCCGGTGCCGCCGGGCCCACCGGCGCCGCCCACCCAGCCGCCTGTCGAGCCCGCGCCGGCGCCGGCGCCGCCGGTGGCCGCCGCCGAGCCGGCTCCGGCCGTGCCCGACCCCGGCCCGGCCCCGATCGTGCACACGATCCGCCGCTACAAGGTCGACGTGCCGCCGCCGGCCGAGCTGACCTACGACCTGGCCCGCGTCGATGCCGACGGCACCAAATGGAGCGGCCAGGCCCTGCTGTCGTGGAAGCCGGACCAGGGGGGCTACCAGATGCGCGTCGAGATGGGCATCAAGGTGGTGTTTGCGCGCGTGAACCTCCTGGTGCTGACCAGCGAGGGCCACCTGGGCAATACCGGCCTGGCGCCGGTCAAGATGACGGAAAAGCGGCGCGGCCGCGCGCTGACCGCCACCCATTTCGACTGGCCGGGCAACAAGGTGACCTTCTCGGCCTCGCAGAACAACTACGCGCTGCTGCCCGGCGCCCAGGACAAGGCCACCGTGCCGCTGCAACTGTCGGCCATCGCGCGCGGCGACCAATCCCAGCTCTCGGGCGACATCGACATGTTCGTCGGCGAAGACCGGTGGGGTAGCGTGTACACCTTCAACGTGGTGGGACCGGAAGAGATCGATACCGGCGTCGGCCGCTTGCAGACGGTGCGCATCGCCCGTCCGCCCAAGCAGGGCTCGTACAAGACGCGGCTCGACATCTGGCTGTCGCCGGCCCACGGCTGGCTGCCGGTGCAGATCCGCAGCACGGAAGCCAATGGCGCCGTCACCACCCAGACAGTCAATAAAATCGCGGTGAGCAACATCGCCATGACCCAACCAGGAACCTGATATGTACTCGACCGTTCTACGCCATGCCGGCTGCGGCCTGTTCTTCGCCCTCGCACTCGGCTCCGCGGCAGCCCAGGAGGGAAGCGCCCACGCCAAACGCGCCTTCGAGCTGCCGCCCTCGGCCGACCTGAACTACGACCTGAGCGCGCGCCAGCGCGGCTTCGGCCTGAAGGGCGAGGCGCTGATCGCCTGGCGCGCCGGCGACGGCAAATACAGCATCAGCGCGGAATCGAAGGTGGCGCTGCTGGGCACCATCACCGAGGACCGCAGCAGCGGCGGCATCGATGCCTACGGCCTGGCGCCGAACGAATTCCGCGAAAAGCGCATGCGCAAGGAGCCGACCACAGCCACCTTCGACCGCGAATCGAAGACCCTGCGCTTCAGCGAGGGCAAGGAGGCCTACCCGCTCAAAGGCGGCGAGCAGGACCGCGTATCGGTCACCTGGCAACTGGCCGCGGTGGCGCGCGCCGCCGGCGACAAGTTCAAGGCGGGCTCCGCATGGCCGTTCTTCGTGGCGGGCCGGCGTGACGGCGAGACCTGGACCTTCAAGGTGGTGAAACGCGAAAAAGTGCGCACCGGCCTGGGCGAGCTCGATGCCGTGCTGGTCGCGCGCCAGCCTCTGGCGGACAAAAAGGAACAGACCCTGGAAGTCTGGCTGGCGCCCCAGCACGAGTGGTATCCGGTCAAGCTGCGCTATGCGGACGGCGACAAGGAACAGATCGAGCAGACCTTGAATACCGTGACAAAGCGCTAAGGCCCTGTCGCATTCTGCTAACATTGTCTTGCATGCAAGGCAATAATTTGGTGTGTCTTTCCTGCAATGGATGGCCCTGACGGACTGCTAATTGCCTAGCCTAAACTGTTATACTGGCGCCCCCGCGGACGGCCGAGCCGGTCCGCGCCAGAGAACGGTATCCATACATGATCGACCACCTTGGCGGCGCGGCGCTCGCCGCAGACTCCTTTTCGACCACGCCGGAAGATGACCCGCTGCAGGCGCACTTCCAGGGCGGCGTGTCGCCCGACGAGATCGAGCAGGTCTACCACCTCAAGCGTGCGCAGCCCATGCTGTCGGCCTTCACGGCCCTGTTCCACGGCACCCAGGACGGCGTGCTGGTGCGCCTGCTGGTGCTGCGCGAGCTGGCGAGCGACACCGGGAGCTCGGCCTTTTCGCGTGCCGATATCAACAACAAGCTGGCCTACCTGACGGCCGAGAGCCTGGAGACGGTCCTGAACCGCCTGCGCGGCCACGGCCTGCTGGCCTGGGATGGACCGGGCGCGGTCTACCGCATCACGCCGCTGGCGCGCAACGTGCTGTCCGCGCTGGACACCCTGATCGCACTGGGTAAACCAGAAGAAGACGATGCCGAGATGGGCTTCCTGCTGTCGCAGGTGGCCGGCGCCCAGGCCGTGGGCGGGGTCACGGTGGAGCAGCTGCGCCACCTGCTGGGCCGCCTGGTGGAACTCACCGAAGAATTCCGCGACGCCATCGCCTCCGGTTCCGAATTCCGCCTGCGTACTTCGCAGGCCAAGTGGCACATGGCCTGCGACTGGGTCGAGAAGGGTTCCGTCATCCTGCGCGCCATCACCCAGGACCCGAACGCCGATTCCGCCACCCACAAGGCGGCGCAGGCGATCGGCCGCGCCCAGAGCGCGCTGCTGAACATGCAGGGCATGTTCTCGCGCGCCCTCAACCAGATCGAGCGCCAGCGCGTGCACCTGGGCCAGTCGGGCCTGTCGACCACCGACGTGAAGCGCTGGCTGCTGGCGCATGAAGACCTGGCCAGCCTGGCCGAGGATGCGATCGACCGCCCGGTGGTGCCGCTGTTCGGCACCCCGGCCGAGATGATCGACGTGGCCGAGACCGAGCTGCTGCTCGAGCGCGTGACGTCGACCGGCCCCAAGGGCCTGCCGAGCGGCCAGGACGCGCCGCTCACCGTCAACGACAATCCGGCCATGATGGCCGAGCTGAACGACTGGATCAACAAGCTGGCCGACTTCGCCAACCTCGGCAACTTCCCTGAGTTCTCGGAGTCGGGCCCGAAGAAGGTGGCGCTGCACGAGTCGCTGCTGCCGGCCAGCTTCGCCGTGGCGTCCTACCGCGCCTCGCTGCTGCCGCTGCTGGGCGACGCGGCCGAGGCCAGCCTGCAGGGCGCGACCGCCGAACTGGCGCGCCTGCCCGTGAAATTCGAACCGACGGACGAGATGATCCAGCTCGACGATCCGGAAGTGGCGGCGATGTCGATCGCCTCCCTCTCACTCAATCTAGAACTTCCTGAAAGCGGTAGCTCCGATGAATGATGACGCACAAATCCTGATCGCGCGCCTGCTGACGCACCAGACCCTGCGCCGCGACGACAAGATGGTCAAGCGCGCGCTGTCGGACGAGCAGTTCCGCATCGAAGTCGACAAGCGCCTGCTGGAATGCGGCCTGAAGCTGCTCGATAACGTGTATGCCGACCACGTGACCATCGCCCTGCACCGCAACGTCGAGCCGAAGATCTTCGGCGCCAAGGACATCTGGCAGAACAACAACTTCGGCCTGACCCGCGACGGCGTGGCCCTGCTGGTGGTGCTGTGGGCCCAGATCATCCTGCCCAAGCGCGAGCGCCAGGAGACCCACGTCACGGTCGACGACGACCAGACCGACATGTTCGAAAAGGAGTCGCCGATCCCGCGCGCCGAGGACACCTCGATCGGCATCTCCTACACCGCGCTGCTGTCCGACTTCGGCGACAAGCTGGGCAAGAAGACCCGGATGGACATGAACCTGGGCGTGCTCTCGAAGCTCGGCTTCATCGAGCGCCGCGGCGACGTGATCCTGGAAGGCCCACTGCTGGACCTGATGATGGACACCGACGTGCTGAAGGAACGCATCATCAACGGCGCGCTGGCCGAGGTGTTCAAGCGCGCGCCGCTGGCTGCGGCGCCGCGCAAGGTCGATGCCGCCAACGATGCCGTCGTCGAAACGATCGACGACGCTGCCGATACCCCGAATTAAGGTAAGCCCATGTTCCACATCAAATCACTCGAACTGGTCCACTGGGATTACTGGCAGCGGATCAAGAACATCCCGCTGGACGCCAAGATCATCACGATCGCCGGCCAGAACGGTTCCGGCAAGACCACCTTGCTCGACGCGCTACGCACCCTGTTCGGCCTCGATTGCTCGATGGGCCGCACGTATAAACACTATGCGCGCCACTCGGGCCAGCAGAGCGCTTGGCTGCGTGCCGTGGTCGACAACAAGCCGGTCGGCAAACAGCTCTCGAACCGGCCCTTCCGCCACTCCGGCTTCTTCGCCGACGACGAAGTGACCCTGTTCTGCCAGGTGCAGAAGAACGGCGGCGACTGGAAGCGCCAGTACCTGATGCGCCCCGGGAACGTCGAGATCGAGGAAGTCACCGAAGCCACCGACTGGCTCGGCGTCGAGAACTACAAGAAGCGCCTGGCCTCGGCCGGCCTGTCGCCCGCCATGTCGAAAGTGCTGGCGCTGGAGCAGGGCGAGACGGATAAACTGTGCGAATACGCGCCGCGCCAGCTGCTGGACCTGGTGTTCCAGGTCTTCGGCGACAAGGAAGTGCTGGACGCCTACGACGAAGCCAAGCGCCACCAGCGCGACACCGAGACGGAACTGAAGCGCTTCGAGGCGGAACTGGAGACCTCGCGCATCAACCTGGAAGGCCTGCGCCTGCGCGTCGCCAACTACCACCAGTGGGAAGACCTGCACAAGGAGAAGCGCGAGCTGCAGGAAGACGTGCTGCCGGCCCTCGAATACCATGAAGCGCGCGACAAGGCGGCGGCGATCAGCCGCAACCTGAAGGAAGCGCGTAAACCCCTGCTGCAGTCGGACGCGATTCTGGCCGAGAAGCGCCAGCAGCTGGCCGCGCAGCAGCGCGCCCTGACCGAGGCGCAGAAGCAGGAGACCCAGCTCGAGCAGGAAGCGGGCGAGCTGGCCAGCCGCCTGACAGCGCTCAACCAGAAGCTCAAGCCGCTGGAAAGCCTGCTGGAGCAGAAGGAACGCCTGCAGAAGCTGGCCGCGGACGCCGGCGCCGACCTGGCCGAAGTCGCCAACCAGCTGAACGAAAAAGAAGCCGAGCTGGCAAAGCAAAAGCAGCAACGCGACAACGTCGCCGCCAAGATCGCGGGCGAACTGGCCACCATCTCCGCGCTGCAGGGCAAGAGCGCGATGCCGGAGCCGGAAGCCCAGCGCCAGATGCGCCGCGCACTGCGCGACGAGGGCATCGCCCACGCCATGCTGTCGGACATCGTCGAAGTGCTTGACCCGAAGTGGCAGGGCGCGGTCGAGGGCGTGCTGGGCGGCTACGCCTCGGTGGTGCTGCTGGAGAAAGCCAAGGATGCCCCTGCGGCCTACCGCCTGGCCGAGAAGGAGCGCTACCGCCACTTCATCGTGCCCGATTGCGTCGAGGCGCCGGTGGTCAAGGACAGCAGCCTGCTGTCGGTAGTGCGCTTCTCCGGCAAGGCGCCGGGTTGGCTGATCGACCAGCTCGAGCGCATCGAGCGCGTGGATTCGGTGGATGCCGGTTTCAAATCGGATTCCGACGAGTGGATCACGCCGGATGCCTACCACCGCGAACGCCGCGGCGGCCGCTCGCTCTTCGTCGAACCGTCGCGCTACCGCTTCGGCTCGGCCGGCAAGACCCAACGCCTGGAAGCGATCCAGAAGCTGCTCCCGGCCCTGGAAGCCCAGGAAGATGCGCTGACCTTGGCGATCAGCAAGCTGGCGTCCGAAGTGGGCGCCCTGAAAGGCCGCATCGCCGGCGTGGACGCGGCCAAGGAACTGGCGGCGCGCCAGGCCGAGTTCGAGGAAGCCACGCGCGCGCTGGCTCCGCTCAAGGCCGAGCGCCTGGAAGTGGGTGCGCGCCTGGGCGAGATGTCGACCCTGACCAAGAACGCCACCGTGGCGCGCACCCGCGCCGACACGGTGTGGCAGAACGCGCGCATGGCGCTGTCCGAAGCGGAAGCCGGCATGCGCCTGAACAACCGCCGCACCATCGAGCAGCGCACCGAACATGCGAAAGCCTTGCTCGCGCTGCGCCGCAGCTGGCGCCACGTGCCGCAGAACTGGAAGAACGCGGCCTGGCGCGGCGCCCTGGTTGCCAAGCACCAGAACGCGCACCAGGTCAACCTGCGCCTGTCGACCCTGGACCATGCGCTGGCGCGCGACGACTGGGAACAGGACAACACCGTCATCGACCAGTACCAGCGCCTGAACGACCAGCTCTCCAACCGCCAGTCCGAGACCGAAGAGCGCCGCTACCAGAACAACCGCGCGATCGAGGCCACCGCCAACGCGCGCGGCGCCTACATCGAGCGCCTGCGCTACACCATCAAGACCTACTCCAGGAACATCAAGGAGCTGGGCGAGCTGGCCGGCATCGACGTGCAGGCCGATCCGGTGCGCCTGGAGAACGACGACGTGCAACTGGCCCAGGCCGGCCTGCACGTGCGCTTCAAGTTCGACGGCAAGGACCAGATCGGCATGAACGACGGCGAGGCCTCGGGCGGCCAGCAGGTGATGAAGTCGCTGGTGCTCTTGATTGGCCTGCTGAAATCGGAGGAAGGCTCGGGCGGCTTCGTGTTCATCGACGAACCCTTCGCGCACCTGGACATCCGCAACATCCAGCTGGTGGGCGAGTTCCTGAAGAACACCGACGCCCAGTACCTGATGACGACGCCGCTGACGCACAACACGGACGTGTACGATCCGTCGGAGCTGACGCTCATCACCAGCAAGAAGAAGAAGGATGTGCAGTGGGCGCAGCCGATCTTCGTGCTGCAGAGGCGTAAGGACGAGGCGAAGGCCGCGTAAGATAAAGGGAGCCGCTGGCTCCCTTTTTTCGACCGGTCGGGTGCGCTTACTCGCGAGGGCCGCCAAACGGCCCGGGTACGCCCTCGAGTCCCAGCGGCTGCCAACGCACTCCTCCAGGCGCAAGACGCTGGATTCCGTACATGTCGATATTGTAGATGCTGCCGTCCGGTGCAACGGCCAGGTGGTCGCCAATGGTGATGCTTGGCGTTTTTTGCTTGATGAGCAGGGCATTGGGCTCGCTGGCGCTGGCAACGCACAGATGCTTTCCATAGGATCCCGGCTTCTGGCAGGTCATCAACAATCGATCATTCCAGACACCCCACATCTCCGGATCGACTGGCCGCACCGGCGACGCATTCCAGGTCAGCGCTTCCCAGTGCCGGCCGTGGTCGCGACTCAGGTAGATCATGCGGTCCGCGTGTGCGTTGGGATCCGGATAGGCGATGAACATGTTCACGTACACGACCCCTTGGCGGTCGGCCTGCAGGCCGCTGGGCACCGCGTGGGGCGGGAAAAATGCCTCGACCTCACGCCGAGCCCAAGGTTCGCGCAGATTGGGCCTGTAATACAGCCTTCCGCCTCGACCCAGCACGTATTCCTGTTCTCCATGCCTGGCTTCGTGTTCCCTGCCTTCACACCACAAGGGATGATCGCGGGGCACCGGGTTTGGTTCGCGCACGGCCTGCCAGCTGCGTCTCTGGTCCTTGCTGGTTTCCGGTCCGGCTCCCGCACAGCCATGCAGGACGCCATCGGGGCCGACGGCATCGATCCAGTGCTGGTTGCGCAGCGCCCAGGTGATTCCGCCATCGGTGGAGACATGCAGCGCCTGGTATCCCTCCAGGTAGACGACGTCTCCATGCACGCGCCATCCCCGGATCTCGCGTGCTTGCAAAACCTGTTTCCAGGCGCTGTCGCGCGGGCTGCGGCGGAAGATGCCGTCCGAGTGCAGCATCAGCATGTCGCCGCCCGGCAGGACGGCCAGGTCCTGCACCCGGTGTGTGGGCATCGGCGGCGGCAAGGCCTGCCCGGCGGACGTCGCGCAAAGTAGACCGAGTACTAAAACGGTTCTGGCAAGCAGGGACATGTCGAAGGCCTTGAAGATTGTCCTGGTCGGAGTGTGGGCCATGCGCCAGACTGAGTACTGTCGTGCCATCCGTCAGCAGCATCATCAATCGCAGGATGCCATCGCGCGGTTCGCCCTCGAAAAGCGTTCCGCCGAGCTGGAAGGGAATGACTTCCGGATCGGGAGAGCGCACAAGCGCTTCCACGCCGTCGTCGTCGAGGGTGGCCTCGACCCAGTGGTAGATGCCGCCTTCTTCCGGATGAAAACGCAATGTCGCGCGCAGGCTGTCACCGTTCACCGTGACCTCGGCGTAGCCCTGTGTGGTGATCCACCGGCCGCCCATATCGGCTGACAGAACCCAGTTCCAGCGCTGCATGCGCGATTTCATTCGACGTCGATCGCCTTGCGCAGCTTGCGCCGCCACTGCAGCAACGCTGCCGAAAAATACTCGAAGTAGCCCGCCGTCAGCCCCACGCACAGCATGGTCAGCGGCTCGTCGGTCAGACGCGGCGCCGGGATGCCCTTGCCCTGGTTGGCATAGATCTCCACCCCGAGGTAGAGGATGCGCGCCACCAGGATCATCGCCATCAGGATGCCCAGCCGTGCCGGCGGGGTGAAGTAGTAGCCTTGCTCGGTGTCCTCGAGGCGGGTGCGCTTGAGCGCCCACATGCCCCAGCCGGCGCCGAACGCCGCGCCGACCATCAGCGCGGCCAGGCTGGGCAGCTTGTCGAACAGCTGCAGCAGCGGCACCACGATCATGGCGCCGAACACCAGCACGCCCGTGTAGTGGCGCGAGACGATCGAGCGCTGGCGCACCATGCGGGCCTTGATGCGGTTGTAGACGCGCCAGACCAGCAGCGGGGTCAGGACGAGCAGGGCAAGGGTGGTGATCGAAAGGTCCATGGTGTGGTCAATATGTCAGGTCCGCCATTGTAGCCGTCCCGCACGCAAGACGGCAGCGTACGGCGTCGTCCGGGCCGTCATGGTAAGGTGTTCATTCCGCCCTTTCGAGGAGATCCCAGCCATGAATGCTGTCTTGCCCGTCGATTTTCCGGTGAAGGCGCACCGCGCTCCCGACCCGGCACCAATCGAGGAGCCGGCGCCCGAGCCGTTCGAGACGCCCCATCCGCACCACCAGCCCGGGCACACCCACACGCCCCAGAACGATGACGTTCCGGTGCCCGATCACAAGCCCAGCATGTTCGCCTGAGGGGCATAAAAAAGGTTCATCACGGATTAGCGGGAACTGATCCTGAAAACAAGAAAGCGGTAAAGAAGAGCTAGACTTGTTGTGCGACCAACAAAATCAACTTTTCCCACCGCTTTCATGACGAATCATAATCTCGCCCT
>Ga0209023_10001471_pt1 | contig 31537 bp, 27 predicted proteins | sample LakOneMetagenome_FD_187468 | JGI IMG/M metagenome (GOLD analysis project Ga0209023, IMG submission 187468) | Freshwater and sediment microbial communities from Lake Erie, Canada (SPAdes) (version 2) | ecosystem: Environmental > Aquatic > Freshwater > Lentic | place: Lake Erie, Canada...
CCCGCCGCGACGGCGGGCGGAATGGAGGTGGTGAAGATGAATCCCGAAGCGAAGCTCCGCACGAAATCACAGAGCGCCACCGAGGCCGCGATATAGCCGCCCGCCACGCCGAAGGCCTTGCCCAGCGTGCCTTCGATGACGGTGAGGCGGTGCATCAGCCCCTCGCGCTCGGCCACGCCGCCGCCGCGCGGGCCATACATGCCCACCGCATGAACCTCGTCGAGATAGGTCATGGCGTTGTATTTGTCCGCGAGATCGCAGATGGCGCGGATCGGCCCGATGTCGCCATCCATCGAATAGACCGACTCGAAGGCGATGAGCTTTGGCCGTGCGGGATCAAGGGAGGCGAGCAGCCGCTCGAGATCGGCCATGTCATTGTGCCTGAAGATGTGGCGCTCGGCCTTGCTGTGGCGGATGCCCTCGATCATCGAGGCGTGATTGCCTGCATCCGAGAGCACCACGCAGCCGGGAAGCCCCGCGGCGAGTGTGCCGAGTGCCGCCCAGTTCGACACATAGCCCGAGGTGAAGAGGAGGGCGCTGTCCTTGCCGTGCAGATCGGCAAGTTCGCGCTCAAGCTCGACATGATAATGGCTGGTGCCGGAAATATTGCGCGTGCCGCCCGCACCCGCGCCTGCGCGGTCCAGCGCCTCATGCATGGCGGCGAGCACCTTAGGGTGCTGGCCCATGCCGAGATAATCATTGGAGCACCATACCGTGATGTCACGCTGGCCGGATGCGCTGTGAAAGGTGGCGGAGGGAAATTGCCCCGCCTTGCGCTCGAGATCGGCGAAGACGCGGTAGCGGCCCTCGCTGTGAAGACCGGCGAGACGGTCCTGGAAGAAGGCTTCATAATCCATGATGGCCCCGATCTGCCCCGGGCTTTCGCGCGGGGCAAGGCTGATGATGCCCCGCGCGACGATATGTCCGGTGCCTTGCCGAATGCCAAGTCTCCGCTATGGTGTTGAAATCAGAAGAGAAGGTTTGACGATGCCATCGATTTACGAGCGCCTGGGGGTGGCCCCGGTCATCAACGCCAAGGGCACTGCGACGAGGCTTTCGGGCGGCATCATGCGGCGCGAGGTGGCGGACGCGATGGTGGAAGCGTCAGAGGCTTGTGTCGATATCGCGGCCCTTCAGGCGGCAGCCTCGCGCGAGATCGCCGCCGTGACGGGAGCCGAGGCGGGCTATGTGGCAAGCGGCGCATCGGCCTGCCTGCTGCTGGCAACCGCCGCCTGCATGGCCGGGCTTGATCTCTCCGCCATGGCGCGCTTGCCCGACACCGCAGGGGTGAAGAACGAAGTGGTGATGGTGCGGAGCCAGCGCAATTTCTATGACCATGCGGTGCGCGGCGCGGGCGCGCGTATCGTCGAAGTGGGCTTGCCGGATCGCTTCGCGGGCGCAGGGGTGCGCGATGCGGAGGGCTGGGAGATCGATGCGGCGATCACCGAGCGCACGGCGGCGGTGTTCTATGTGGCGGACGCGCTGGCGCGGCCCTCATTGCCGGAGGTGATTGAGGTAGCGCATCGCCGGGGCGTGCCGGTGTTCGTGGATGCTGCCGCGCAATTGCCGCCGCAATCGAACCTCAGGCGCTTCATTGCCGAGGGCGCCGACCTCGTGGCCTTTTCCGGCGGCAAGGTGATCGGAGGCCCCCAGGCATCCGGCTTTCTGTGCGGCAGGCGTGATCTCATCATGTCGGCGGCGCTGCAGCATCTTGATTTCGACATTCCCTGGGCGCGCTGGCAGCCGCCGCCCGGGCTGATCGACAAGGCGAAGCTCAAGGGCGTGCCGCTGCATGGCATTGGCAGGCCTTGCAAGGCGGGGAAGGAAGAAATCGCCGGATTGCTGACGGCGCTGAGACTCTTTGTGCAGGAAGGCGACGCCGCCCGCCATGCGCGCTGGCTGAAGCGCGTGAACGAAATGGCGAAGCACCTGCGTTGCGCTGGCGTTGATATTCTGTATACGGATGATCTCTCGGCCGTGCCGCAGGTGAAGCTGACGCTGAAAGGCATGACGGCGGAAGAGTTCCTCACCCGCCTTGCCACCGGAACGCCCGCCGTTCACGCCGATGCCTCGGTGTGGGACAGCCAAGTGGTATTTCTCAACCCGCTCTGCTTGGGCGAAGGCGATGGCGCCCGCGTGGCCGAGGCCGTGAACGCCATCCTCGCCTGATTATTGCACGGTGCCGCGCGCATCGACGCGCACCGCGCCCAGAACCTCATTGCCACGCACGAACACCACCCTGTCGAACAGGTTGGTGACCGGGCAGACATGGTTGGGCGTGATGCGCACCAGATCGCCCACATGCGGCTTGTGATTGGTTTTGCTGATGTCGAGGAAGCCGTGCTCCTCGCTCATGTCATAGATGCGGGCGAAGCCCAATTCGCGCACCACGCCATAGCCGGTGAGGCCAAGCAGGTCCGAGGTGAGCGATTTTGAGCCTGCGTCCAGCATGGCGCGGTCACCCGTCGGCGTGCTGACCACGGTGGCGAGCACCGAGAGCGCGCAATCATCATAGCTGAAGATGCCGCGCTCGGCGAGCGAGCGGTCGGCATAGATATAGGTTCCGGCGCGGTATTCGGTGATGCCCGCGAGGCCTTCGTCGAGCCACATATCGGGCGAGCCGCCGGTGGTGATGACGGGGCAGGGAAGGCCTGAGCCTGTGAGAAGATCGCGCGCCGCCATCAGCCAGTCATGCGCCGCCTGCCGCGTGCCGGTCTTGGCATAGGTCATGAGGCCGCCGAAGGTGAGGCCCGGCGTGCGGGCGATCTGCTGGCCCAATTGAGCAGCAGCTTCGGGCGATTGCACGCCGTTGCGGTGGGCGCCGGTATCACATTCAACCAGCACGGTGAGCGGGCGGCCCGCCTGTTGCGCCGCCCATGAGAGGCCCTCAAGCATCTCGGCATTGTCGGCCACGACCGTGATGTCGGTGCGCTTCATCAGTTCGGCCAGCCGTTCGAGCTTGGGGCGGCCCACGGCGTTGAAGGTGAGCAGCATGTCGCGGATGCCGGCATCCGCCATCACCTCGGCCTCACCCAGCTTCTGCACCGTGATGCCCTGGGCCCCACAGGCGATCTGGTGGCGGGCGAGGGGAACGAGCTTGTGCGTCTTGATATGCGGGCGGTTGGCGATGCCAAGCTGGCCGCAGCGCGCCTGCCATTTCCGGATATTGCGGTCCACCACATCAATGTCGATGACGGGCACCGGTGTTTCGAGATCCTCGAGCCGCTTGCCCACGTCCTCGAACTGGAACTGGTCGATGATATCCATGAGAATCCTCAAGGCGTGATCTTGAAATCCTTGCCTTCCGGCAGGGTCTGGCCGCCATCGACGATGATGGTGGTGCCGGTGATATAGGCCGCATCGGCGGAGGCGAGGAAGAGGGCGGCATTGGCGATGTCGCGGGGCGTCCCGAGGCGGCCGAGCGGCACGGCTTCCTCCATGGTGCGGATGAACTCGGCGCTCCGGTGCATCTTCATGCCTTCGGTCAGGATATTGCCGGGCTCGATGCCGTTCACCGTGATGCCATAGCCCGCGAACTCAAGGGCCGCTGATTTGATGAAGCCGTTGATACCGGCCTTCGATGCCGAATAATGGCCGTGGCCGGGGCTCGTCACACGGGGGCCGGTGATCGAGGAGGTGAAGATCATGCGGCCGGATTTTCTGGCGCGCATGTGCGGCAGCGCCGCCTTGGCGGCGAGGAAGGTGCCGCGCAGATTGACGCCCAGCACGGAATCCCATTCCTCGGGCGAGGTGTTCTCGATCAGCGTCCAGGGATAGATGCCGGCATTCTGGACGAGAATGTCGAGGCCGCCGAAAGCATCAAGCGCCGTCTGCACCGCGCGCTGCGCTTCATCCTCGCGCGAAATATTGGTTGTAATGAAGCGGCCGCCGAGGCGCTTTGCCGTGGCCTCGCCTGCCGCAATCTCGGTGTCGGCGATCACCACCTTCGCACCTTCTTCATGGAAGCGCGCCGCGATGGCTTCGCCGATGCCGCGCGCCGCGCCGATCACCAGCGCCACGCGGCCATCCAGTCTCTTTGTCATGCGATCCTCTGGCGTATCTGCAGTTTGAGCGTATCGAGCAGCACGGCGGCCAGCACCAGGAAGCCCAGGATCATCTGCGTGTAATGCGCGGGAAGGCCCATGAGGTTGATCGCCGTCTGGATGGAGTGGAGGAGCAGCACGCCCGCATAGACGCCGGGAAGCCGCCCGACGCCGCCTTTGAGACTGACGCCCCCGATCACCACGGCGGCAAAGGCCTGGAACACCATGCCGACGCCGAGATTGGCGGTGGCGCCCGAGGTGCGGATGGCCAAAAGCCAGCCCGCCAGCCCCGCGATGGCACCTGCCAGAACGAAGCTGATGAGCATGAGCCGGTCAACCTTGATGCCGGCGCGGAAGGCCGCGACCGCATTGCCGCCCACCAGCGTGACATGCCGCCCGAAGGGCGTCTTCGCCATCATGAAGCTGAAGGCGGCGAAACAGAGAATGGCGATCCAGGCGATCAGCGGAATACCGAGGATGGTATCAACACCGATGAAACGGATCGACGGCGAAAGATCCTGCGCCGAGCGCCCGCCCGACATGGCGACGACGAGGCCCCTGACCCAGATGTAGGAGGCGAGCGTGACGATGAAGGCCTCCATCTTGAGCCTGACAACCAGAAAGCCGTTCATCAGGCCGATGATGGCGCCTATGGCCAGCGCGATGCCGAGGGAAACGGGCAATGTGAGCCATTCCGGCGTCAGCACGATCCCCATGCCGATGCCGTGCGAGCAGAACAGGATGCCGGTGACCATGGCGGCAAGGGCGGCCACGGATTCAACCGAAAGGTCCATGTGACCGGCGATGATGACGATGGCGAGGCCGATCGACATGACGCCCGTCATGGTCGAGCTTTCGAGGATGTTCACGAAAATGCCGGGCTGGAAGAAATTGGGCACGAAGATCGAGAACACGATCAGCATCACCGCCAGCATGAACCAGACGAGGTGGTCGAGCACGAATTCGGCAATGGCCCGCTGGCGGGGTGAGGTCATGGGTCTGTCTCTGTTTGATCGGTCAAGACAAATCCGTCACCCCGGCGAAGGCCGGGGTGACGGATGGAGCGGAGTGTTTATTCCACCGGCGTGATCTTGTCGGCGGGCGCCTTCAGGTTGCCCCAGAAGCGCGGCTCGTCGACATTGTCCTTGGTGATGGCGGCGCCCGGAATTTTGATGTTCGGACCCCAGGATTCAATCGTCATCACCGAGTCGAGGCCCAGCACCTTGTAGTTTCCGGGCTTGATCTCCTGCTTGTTCACCACCTTGTCGGCGAACATGGCGAGTGCGGCGGCCTGCGCATAGAGCGGCTGCTCCACTTCCACGTTTTCCCAGCCCTTGCGGATCAGGTCGAGGCCGACGGGTGCGCCGTTCGAGGACACCAGCATCACGTCACCCGGCTTCTTGCCCTTGGCTTCGAGCGAGGCGACGGCGGCGACCGCGAGATGCGCCGCGTGCACGAAGATCAGGTCGATGTCGGGATTGGCGACGAGCTGGTCGGCCACGATGGTGCCGGCGTTCGAGGCTTCCCAGTTCATGGCGGGCAGCGAGATGATCTGCACGCCCGGGAAGGCCTTCATCTTTTCCTCAAAGCCCTTCTGGATGTCGAGCGTGTAGGGATCGGACGGGTCGCCCAAGACCTGCAGGATCTTGCCCTTCACGTCGCCCTTCTTCGCCTTGAGCAGAAGCTCGATCTGGTCAGCCGCCACATGGCCGATTTCCACCGTGCCCGCGACGGAAGTGAGGTCGGTCGGCGTCGAGGTGATCTGGCGGTCGAAGATCATGACCGGGATTCCGGCGGCGCGCGCCTTCTCGATGGCGGGCTTGATGGCGTTGAAATCAACCGCCGCCATGATGATGGCCTTGGGCTTCTGCAGGATGGTGTCGTCCATCTGGCTCTGCTGCAGGTCGGTCTTGTTGTCGGCATTGAGGGTGACGACCTCATAGCCGACATCGCCCATGAACTTGGTGAGGGCGGACACCGACTCGGTCTGGAACTCGTCCAGCAATGTCGGCACCATGTAATAGATCTTGCCTTTCGACTCCGCGAAGGCGGGCGCGGTGAGCCCCACCGCCGCGAGGGCGATTGAGGAAATCAGAAGCCGGCGCAGGTGATTCATGGAACGTCTCCTTGGTTGGGTTTGCGTGTCACGGGCCATTCGGCCTCGGTTCTTGGGCTGTCCCTTCGAGGGATTCGCCAGTGATCATGCGCACCACCTCATCGGGGCTGGTGCGGTTGCGTTCGACATTGCCGGCCACCTTGCCCTGGCGGATGACCACGATGCGGTCCGCCACCTGAAAGGCCTGGGCCATGATGTGGGTGATGATGATGACGCCGATGCCTTGCGCGGCAATCTGCTTGATCATCTGGAGGCCGCGCCTCGTCTGTTCGACGCCCAGTGCCGCGAAAGGCTCGTCCAGCAGCACCAGCTTGCCGCCCCAGTGCACGAAGCGGTTGAGCTCGATCGCCTGGCGCTGGCCGCCTGACAAATATTCCACATTGGTGCGGAGCGAGGGGATGCGCGTTCCGGCATTGGCGATGGCCTTGGCGGTGATCGCCTCCATCTCCTTTTCCTGCAGCACGGGGATGCCGAAATATTTCTTCACGATCTCGCGGCCCATGAAGAAATTGGCGACGACATCGACATTGGTGCAGAGCGACAGGTCCTGATAGACGGTTTCGATGCCCGCCGCTTTTGCTTCCGATGGCGAAGCGAAGAAGCGCTGCTGGCCATCGAAGGTCATTTGCCCAGAGGTCGGCTCAAGCCCGCCGGAAATGATTTTGACCAGCGTGGATTTGCCGGCACCATTGTCGCCCAGAAGCGCGATGACCTCGCCGCGCTTCACCTCGAAGCTGATGCCGCGCAGCGCTTCGATGGCGCCGAAATTGCGCGTCACATTTTCAAGCTTCAGCAATGCGTCGTCACTCATGCAACATTCCTTGCGCCGAAGAGGGGATCAACCGAAGGCTTGTGATCGCTCTGCGTGAAGAGAAGCCCGAAACGCGGCGACAGCACGCCGGCAATGGCGAGCGCCGCGGCACCCCTGAGCACCGCATCCTGCCCGCCCGCCGAGCGGATGAGGCGCGGCGTCTCGCGGTTCGAGCGCTGCGACACGGAATTGCCGAGCGGCATGGCGCGGGCGATCAGATCATCCATCAGCCGTTCATCGGCCAAGCCGCCGAACAGGATGGTTTCGGGATCGAAGAGATTTTCAACCGCCGCCACGGCACGGCGGAGGAGGGGTGCGGCTTCCTTGAGCCAGCCCTCGCGGCCGATCACCGGACTCCGGCGCTCAAAGGCTTCGAGCGAGAGATAGCGCTCAAGGCAGCCGCGATTGCCGCAGGCGCAGGGTTCGCCATCCGGCACCAGCGGCACATGGCCGATCTCGCCCGCGTTGCGATGGCTGCCGCGCCACGGCAGGCCTTCGTAGACCATGCAGCCGCCAAGCCCGACGCCGAAATAGAGATAGTAGAAATCGCGGAACGGCTTGCCCGCGCCATAAAGCCGTTCGCCAAGGGCGGCTGCCGCATGGTCGATCTCCACGAAGGCCGGAAGCCCGGTGATCTCGGCCAGTTTTTGCTCGACGGGAAAACCCTTCCAGCCTTCGAGCGTGGTGGGGCCGACGAAGCTCATCGAATCGACATCGAAGGGGCCGGGCATGGCGAGGCCGACGCCGAGAAGGCGCGCATCCGGTTTGGGTTTGAGCTGCTTCACCAGCCGCCGGATATCGGCGAAGGTCTGGCGGGGTTCGGGATGCGGCAGCTTGCTGGCGGCGCGGGCGAGGATGGTGCCCCCCAGATCGACCAGCGCCGCCTCGAGCCCCAATGGCGTGACGTGAATGCCGATGGCATGGCCGCCTTGGGGATTGATGGCAACGCGCGTGGCAGGCGAGCCGCGGCCCTTGGGCTCAGCACGGGCGGCGGTGATGAAGCCCTGTTCTTCCAGTTCGCGGATGATGTTGGCGACCGTCTGCACCGTGAGGCCGACGCGCCGCGCGATCTCGCCGCGCTCGATGGGCCCGTGCATGCGGATGGCTTCCAGCACGATGCGCCGGTTATAGGGCCGCCCAAATTCCTGGTTGGTGCCCTTGAGGGCCATCTCAACCGCCTCTTCCTGTGTTTCCGGCGCTGAGGCTACACGGGTGAATGAATAATGCAAATGGTTTCTATAAATCGCGCACGAGACTTCTTTTCACCGGAAAGCCTTCGCCTATAGTGCCGCCCGGGAACCACAGGAGAAGACGACGTGCCGCGCTTTGCCCGCAAGGACTTGATGGAAAAATACCAGGACATGAAACGCCGCCGCATCCCCATCGTGGGCGGCGGGGCGGGCACCGGGCTTTCGGCCAAATGCGAGGAAGCGGGCGGCATCGACCTGATCGTCATCTATAATTCCGGCCGCTACCGCATGGCGGGGCGGGGCTCGCTCTCGGGCGTTCTCGCCTATGGCAATGCCAATGAGATCGTCATGGAGATGGGCCGCGAGGTGCTGCCCATGGCGAGGAATACGCCGGTGCTGGCGGGCGTGAACGGCACCGATCCCTTCTGCCTCTTTGACAAGTTCCTCGATGACCTGAACGCCATGGGCTTTTCCGGCATCCAGAATTTTCCGACCGTGGGCCTGATCGACGGCACTTTCCGCGCCAATCTGGAAGAGACGGGCATGTCCTACGGGCTGGAGGTGGACCTGATCCGCCTCGCCCGCTCCAAGGACATGCTGACCACGCCTTATGTCTTCAACGCCGGGGAAGCCGAGGCGATGGCGAAGGCGGGGGCCGATATCATCGTCTGCCATCTGGGCCTCACGACCGGCGGCAGCATCGGGTCAAAGACGGCGCTGAAGCTCGCCGATTGCCCGGCCCTCGTCGATGAATGGGCGGAAGCAGCGCTGCGCATCAACAAGGACGCGATCGTCATTGTGCATGGCGGGCCGGTGTCGATGCCCGATGATGCCGAGTTCATTCTGAAAAATACCAGGAACTGCCACGGCTTCTATGGCGCATCCTCGATGGAACGCCTCCCCACCGAACTGGCCCTCGTCGAGCAGACGCAGAAGTTCAAGGCGATCAGGTTTAAGTAGTTTTCCTTCTCCCTCTCCATGCGCAAGCATGGGGAGGGTGGATCGCGCGTGAGCGCGAGACGGATGGGGTTATCAGCAGGATGATCCCGCACCTCGCCGCCCCACCCCGGCCCTCCCCGCAACGCGGGGAGGGAGATTCTATTCCGTATATTCCTTCAGCATCCCCGCGCGGTCGAGGCGGAAGTGGGCGGCGCGGCGGTGGCCGTGCATGCCTTCGTTGGTGCTCTGCCGGATGGCGGGCCAGGCGACGGCGGCGAGGCCCTTGTCCTCAATCCATTGATGCGTGCAGACCTTCACATAGGAGCCGACCCACAGGCCGCCGGTATATTTGCCCGCCGCCATGGTGGGCAGCGTATGGTTGGTGCCGGAGCATTTGTCGGAATAGACGACGCTGGCATTGGTGCCGATGAACAGCGAGCCGTAATTGCGGAGTTTCTTCGCCGTGGCTTGCGGGTCGTGGGTGTGGACCTGCAGATGTTCGGCGGCGATATGATCGGAATATGCGATCATCGCGGCTTCATCCGTACAGAGAACAATCTGCCCGAAATCCCGCCATGCGGGTGCCGCCACCTGCGCGGTGGGCAGCCGCGTGAGGAATTTGGTGATGGTGGCGAGCGTTGCCTCGGCCAGCTTCCTGTCGGTGGTGATGAGGCCGACACGGGTGCGGACATCATGCTCGGCCTGCGCCAGAAGATCGGCGGCGATCATCTGGGCGTCGCCCGTCTCATCCGCCACGGTGAAGATTTCACTGGGGCCCGCCAACTGGTCGATCCCCACGGGGCCGAACACCTGCCGCTTCGCCTCGTTCACGAAGGCATTGCCGGGGCCGAAAATCTTGTCGACCGCCGGAATGGTTTCGGTGCCGAAGGCCATGGCGGCAATCGCCTGCGCGCCGCCGATGCGGAAAATGCGGTCAGCGCCCGAGAGCGCGCAGCCGGCGATCATGGCGGGATGGGCGCCGGGCGGCAGGCAGGCGATCACCTCATCGCAGCCCGCGACCTTGGCCGGAACGAGAGTCATCACCGGGGCGGAGAGCAGCGGATAGCGCCCGCCCGGCACATAGGCGCCGACGCGCTCAATGGGAATGATGCGGTGGCCGAGATGAACGCCGGGCAAGGGCTCGACTTCGAGCGGCAGCATCGTCGCCCTCTGCGCCGTGGCAAAAGCCTTCACCTGCGCGATGGCGAATTCCGTATCGGCGCGCTGCCGCTTGTCCAGATTGCCGATCGCCGCCTGCTGCTCGGCCTTCGTCACCTCGATGGCTTGAACGTCCACATTGTCGAATTTCTTGGAATAGTCGCGGAGCGCCGCATCGCCCCGCGATTTCACATCTTCCAGAATGCCGCGCACGGTTTCAGCGATAGCGGGCTGGCCGCTGGCATCGGGCTCGCCCGGTTTCTTGATGAAGGTGATCTTTTCGGCGAGGCTCTTGGACAGCGGCATGAATGTCTCCTGATCTGAAGCGCCAGCATGGCGCGAGAGGGGCTGTGCGCGCAAGCTTACCGCGCGTGCGATCCTTCCAGCCCGGTGAGAATGGGGCAATCCGGCCGGCTGTCGCCCGCGCAGCAATGGGCGAGATGGGCCAGCGTGTTCCGCATCTCGCGGAGATGGGCGATCTTTTCGTCAAGCTCCGCCACATGGGCGAGCGCCACCGCCTTCACATCCTTGCTCGGGCGCTTCTTGTCGCTCCAGAGCGCCAGCAGCATTTCGATCTGCGGCATGGCGAAGCCAAAATCCCGCGCCCGCCTGACGAAGCGCAGGCGGTGCACGTCCTTCATGTCATAGCTGCGGTAGCCGCTGCCGGTGCGGCCCGCTTCCGGCAGCAAGCCCGTTGATTCGTAATAGCGGATCATCTTGGCCGATACGCCCGATGCCGCCGCCGCCTCGCCGATATTCATGACCTGCTCCAGGGGCTTGACCTTACCATGATGGGAAGGTTTAGAAGGGCGCTAAATGAAAGTCCAGAGATCGGAGGCCGCCATGGCCCATACCCACGACCACGCGCATGACCATCACCACCACGCCGCCGAAGGATTGGCCATCGATCCCGTGTGCGGCATGAGCGTGGACCCCAAAACCACGACGCTGAGCGCCACCCATCAGGGCCAATCCTATTATTTCTGCAATCCCTCCTGCCGGACGAAATTCATCGCCCACCCCGAGAAATATCTCGATCCCTCGCAGAAGGAGGAGATCGAGATGCCAGAGGGCACGGAATTCACCTGCCCCATGCATCCGGAGATACGCCAGATCGGCCCCGGCGCCTGCCCCATCTGCGGCATGGCGCTCGAGCCTTTGATGGTGACGGCGGAGGCTGGCCCCAATCACGAACTGATCGACATGACCAGGCGCTTCTGGATCGCGCTTGCGATCACGCTGCCGCTCTTCGTGCTGGAGATGGGCGCGCATGTGCTGGGCTGGCACGTGCCTTATGGCAATCTCATCCAGCTGGCGCTCGCCACGCCCGTGGTGCTGTGGGCGGGATGGCCGTTCTTCGTGCGCGGCTGGCAGTCTTTTATGACGCGCCATCTCAATATGTTCAGCCTGATCGCCGTGGGAACCGGCGTTGCCTATGCCTATAGCGTCGTGGCGGCCCTGTCGCCGCAAGTCTTTCCGGCGGCCTTTCATGACATGCACGGCGAGGTGCCGGTCTATTTCGAATCGGCCGCCGTCATCACCGTGCTGGTGCTTCTGGGGCAGGTGCTGGAATTGCGCGCCCGCGAACAGACATCGAGCGCCATCCGGGCGCTGCTGAAACTCGCCCCCGCGACGGCGCGGCGCATCAACCCCGATGGCAGCGAAGAGGATGTGGCGCTTGAGCATGTCTCGGCGGGTGACACGTTGCGCGTGCGCCCCGGCGAGAAAGTGCCGGTGGATGGCATTGTGAAGGAGGGGCGGGGCAGCGCGGATGAATCCATGGTGACGGGCGAATCCCTGCCGGTCAGCAAGGAACCGGGTGCGCCGTTGATCGGCGGCACCATCCTGTCCTCCGGCGGCCTCGTGATGACGGCGGAGAAAGTTGGCCGCGACACCATGCTGTCGCGCATCGTGCAGATGGTGGCCGACGCCCAGCGGAGCCGCGCGCCCATTCAGCGGCTGGCCGACAGCGTGGCGGGATGGTTCGTGCCGCTGGTCTTTGCCGCGGCGGCGCTGGCCTTCACCGCATGGGCCTATTGCGGGCCGGAACCGCGTTTCACCTATGCGCTGGTGGCCGCCGTGGCGGTGCTGATCATCGCCTGCCCCTGCGCGCTGGGCCTCGCCACGCCCATGTCGATCATGGTGGGCGTGGGGCGGGGTGCGCGCTCCGGCATTCTCGTGCGCAACGCGGCAGCGCTTGAGAGGCTGGAGAAGGTCGACACGCTGGTGATCGACAAGACCGGCACGCTCACCGAAGGCCGGCCCGCGGTGACGAAGATCATCGCCGCTGAAGGCTTTGCGGAGGAAGATGTGCTGCGCCTCGCGGCGGGCGTTGAACAGGCGAGCGAGCATCCGCTGGCGAAAGCCATCGTGAAGGCGGCAGCGGCCAGGGAACTCGCAATTCTGCGCGTGATGGGCTTTGACTCGCCCGCAGGCAAGGGCGCCATCGGCATGGCGGAGCGGAAACGCATCGTGCTGGGCAATGCCGAATTCCTCCGCGAGCTGAAGATCGAGGTTGACGGCCTTGCACCGGCTGCCGAAGCCCTGCGGCAGGAGGGAGCGACGGTGATCTTCGCCGCCATCAACGGCAAGGCGGCGGGCGCCATTGCCATTGCCGATCCGGTGAAAGCGACGACGCCCGCCGCACTCGCCGCCCTGAAAGCGGAGGGCCTGCGCATCGTGATGCTGACCGGCGACAACGCCACCACCGCCAGGGCCATCGCCAGCCGCCTTGGCATCAGCGAGGTGGAAGCGGGCATCCTGCCGGAGGGCAAGGCGCAAGTTGTGAATCGGCTGAAGGCCGAAGGCCGCATCGTCGCCATGGCGGGTGATGGCGTGAACGACGCACCGGCTCTTGCCGCCGCCGATGTGGGCATCGCCATGGCGACGGGCGCCGACGTGGCAATTGAAAGCGCCGGGCTGACGCTGCTGAAAGGCGATCTGGCCGCACTGGTGAAGGCCCGGCATCTGTCGAAAGCCGTGATGGGCAATATCCGGCAGAACCTGTTTTTTGCCTTCATCTATAATGCCGCGGGCGTTCCGGTTGCGGCGGGGGCACTTTATCCGGTCTTTGGGCTTCTGCTCTCGCCGGCCTTGGCAGCGGGGGCGATGGCATTGAGCTCGGTGAGCGTGGTGGGCAATGCACTGCGCTTGCGGTCGCTTAAACTCTAGCGGCCATTGTGCTTGCGTTGCGGGCGGGGGCGGGCCAGAGTCCGCCCGCAACGAATGAACGTGTTTTCCGTGACCAAACCCTGCATCATCACCGTCGCCATCACCGGCTCCGTGCCCCGCAAGGAGAGCAATCCCGCGGTGCCCATCACCATTGCCGAACAGGTGGAATCAACCCACGCCGCCTTTGAGGCGGGGGCCTCGATTGCCCATGTGCATGTGCGCAATGACGACCAGACGCCAACCTCGAACCCCGACCGCTTCGCGCAATTGCTGGAGGGCCTGCGGAAACATTGCCCGGGCCTGATCGTGCAGTTTTCAACCGGCGGGCGCTCCGGCAAGGGATCGGAGCGCGGCGGCATGTTGCATCTGGGCTGCGACATGGCCTCGCTCTCGACCGGCTCGTGCAATTTCCCGACTATCATCTATGAAAATCATCCAACCCTGATCCGTGAGCTGGCCGGCCTGATGCGTGATCATCACGTGAAGCCCGAGATCGAATGTTTCGATATCTCGATGCTCTATCAGGCTTTCCGCATGGCCGATGAGGGGATTCTGGAAAAGCCCCTGCATGTGCAGTTCGTGATGGGTGTGAAAAATGCCATGCCGGTGGTGCGGCAGGCGTTTGATTTCTTCGTGAACGAGGTGGAACGCATTGCCCCCGGGACGACATGGGTGGCGGCGGGAATCGGCAAGGAACAGTTGACGCTGAACCGCTGGTGCCTGGAGCGCGGCGGCCATTGCCGCACCGGCCTTGAAGACAATATCCGCTGGGATGAAACGCGCCTTGCCAAATCCAACGCCGAACTGGTGGGCCGTGTCGCTGATCTCTGCGCGGAGTATGATCGCCACCCCGCGAGCTTCGCCGAGGCGCGCGCCCTTCTGGGACTGCCGACTTTCACACCATAGAAGATGGGAGTGCTCTCATGTATCTCGAAAAATTCCGCCTTGATGGCAAGGTCGCCGTTGTCACCGGCGGCGCGCGCGGTATCGGCTTTGCAATTGCCGATGCGCTGAGCGAGGCGGGCGCCACGGTTGTGATCGCCGACATGAACGGCGAAGGCGCGAAAGAGGCGGCCGCGAAACTCGCCGCCAGGGGCCGCAAGACCTCCAGCGACCAGCTTGACGTGACCGATCCGCGCGCCGTCGAAAAGGTTCAGCAGGCGATCGTCAAGCGCCATGGCCGGGTGGACATTCTGGTCAACAATGCCGGCATCGCCATTTCCAACGAGCCCGCCGAAAACATGAGCGATCCGGTCTGGCTCAAGGTTCTGGACGTCAACTTGAACGGCGTCTTCTGGTGCTGCCGCGCCTTCGGCAAAGCGATGCTGGAACAGGGCGGCGGCAATATCGTCAACATCGGCTCGATGTCCGCCGATATCGTGAACAAGCCGCAGGAACAGGCGCAATACAATGCGTCGAAGGCGGGCGTGCATCACCTGACCCGCTCGCTGGCGGCGGAATGGGCGCCCCGCCACGTGCGGGTGAACGCGGTGGCGCCCACTTACATCGAATCCGACATGACGAAAGCGGTGGCCGAAGGATCGCCGATGATGAAATACTGGCTCGACGGCACGCCCATGGGCCGCATGGGCCAGCCCTCCGAAATCGCCTCGGTCGTGCTGTTCCTCGCCAGCGATGCCTCGAGCCTGCTGACCGGCTCGATCGTTGCGGCGGATGGCGGCTACACCTGCTGGTGAAGCTGCGCTAGACTGGGCCCTTGCGAAGGAGTGTGTGAGATGAGCGATGTGCGTCAGATGAGCCCGCGCGGCACGGTGGTGAAGCTGCCGCTGGGCGATCATGTCGAGCGCAATCCCGGCACGGCGCTGAAGCCCGAATGGTTCGAGGATGCGCAGGTGAACCTCTCCGCCGCCGAACGCCGTGCCGCAACGCTCGGTACCCGCCGCACGGTGAAGAAGGATTATCAGGCGGCGTGGCTGGTGAAGGCGCTGCAGTGCATTGATCTCACCACGCTCTCGGGTGATGACACGCCGGGCCGGGTGCACCGCCTGTGCAACAAGGCCATGCGGCCCCTGCGCGATGATATTGTCGAGGCGCTGGGTCTCTCCGATGCGCCGCCCAAGGTGGCTGCCGTGTGCGTGTATCCCTCCATGGTGGCGCCCGCCGTCAAGGCGCTGCGCGGCTCCGGAATCCCCGTGGCCTCGGTGGCAACGGGCTTTCCGGCCGGGCTGACGCCGCTGCCGCAGCGCCTCGCCGAAATCCGCTACGCCGTTGACCAGGGAGCGGAGGAAATCGACATCGTCATTCACCGCGCCCAGGTGCTGACGCAGGACTGGCCAGCGCTTTATGATGAAGTCTCCGCCATGCGCGAGGCCTGCGGCGATGCCCATATGAAGGCTATTCTGGCGACGGGTGAATTGAAAACCCTGCGCAATGTCTACAAGGCCTCGATGGTGGCCATGCAGGCGGGGGCCGATTTCATCAAGACCTCGACCGGCAAGGAAGACGTGAACGCCACCCTGCCGGTGAGCCTCGTGATGGTGCGCGCGCTCCGCGACTATGGCGAGCTCACAGGTTACAAGATCGGCTTCAAGCCGGCGGGCGGCCTCAAGACAGCGAAGGATGCGATCTCCTGGCTGATCCTGATGAAAGAGGAATTGGGCCGCCGCTGGCTGGAGCCCGATCTGTTCCGCATTGGCGCGTCTTCCATGCTGGCCGATATCGAGCGCCAGCTCGAACATCATGTGACCGGGCGCTATTCCGCCCTGACCCATCATCCGCTCGCCTGAGGACAAGCAATGCCGCGCGTGAAAGAGATTCTCGACACCATGGATTATGGCCCGGCGCCGGAAGCCAATGGCGCCATCACCCAATGGCTGAAGACCCATGAGGCGGGCTTTGGCCAGTTCATCAATGGCGCGTTCACGAAAGCGGGGAGTGAAACCTTCGAGGTGATGAACCCCGCCAACGGAGCGAAGCTGGCGCGCGTCTCGCAAGGGACAGCCGCCGATGTGGATCAGGCGGTGAAGGCGGCGCGCAAGGCGTTTCCGGCGTGGTCTAAGCTCGACGGCCATGCCCGCGCCACGCATCTCTATGCCATCGCGCGCCTGATCCAGAAGCGCGAGCGCTTTCTCGCTGTTCTTGAAACCATGGACAATGGCAAGCCCATCCGCGAAAGCCGCGACATCGATGTGCCGCTGGTGGCCAGGCATTTCTACCATCACGCCGGCTGGGCGGAACTGATCGCCGATGAGTTTCCGGGCTATCAGCCGGTGGGCGTGTGCGGGCAGATCATCCCGTGGAATTTTCCGCTGCTGATGCTGGCGTGGAAAATCGCCCCCGCCCTTGCCGCCGGCAACACCGTGGTGCTGAAGCCCGCCGAATATACGCCGCTGACTGCACTCGCCTTCGCCGAAATCTGCCATGAGGCGGGATTGCCGCCGGGCGTCGTCAACATCGTGACGGGCGATGGCCGCACGGGGCAGGCGCTGGTCGATCATCCCGATGTGGACAAGATCGCCTTCACCGGCTCAACCGAGGTGGGCCGTCTCATCCGCAAGGCCACCGCCGGTTCGGGCAAGAAGCTGTCGCTGGAGCTTGGCGGCAAGTCGCCCTTCATCGTGCATGAGGATGCCGATCTCGATGCGGCGGTGGAAGGCGTGGTCGATGCGATCTGGTTCAACCAGGGCCAGGTGTGCTGCGCGGGTTCGCGCCTTCTGGTGCAGGAAGGCATCGCGGAAAAATTCTTGAGCAAACTCCGCCGCCGCATGGAGACGCTGCGCGTCGGCGATCCGCTCGACAAGTCGGTGGACATGGGGCCGGTCGTCGATCCCGTGCAGCTTCAGCGCATCCGCGAGATCGTGGCGAAGGGCAAGGACGAGGGCGGCACGCTGCTGCAGGCCTCATGCCCGTTGCCGGAGAAGGGCAATTATTTCCCGCCGTCGCTGTTCACGGATGTCGATACGGCCTCGACCGTGATGGATGTGGAAATCTTCGGACCCGTGGCGGCGGTGATGACCTTTCGCACCCCCGATGAGGCGGCAACCCTTGCCAACCACACGCGCTATGGGCTGGCCGCCACCATCTGGTCGGAGAACATCAATCTGGCGCTCGATACGGCGGCCCGCATGAAGGCGGGCGTGGTGTGGATCAATTCAACCAATCTCTTCGACGCGGCGGCGGGCTTCGGCGGCTACCGCGAGTCAGGCTTTGGCCGCGAAGGCGGGCGCGAGGGCATGTTTGAATATCTCGTGCCAACCTGGGAGGCGGCGCTTCCCAAGGCTTCGGAGAAGAAAGCGGCGGCGCTTGATGTGGCGCCCGCCGAATCCGTCGATCTCAAGGGCCTGCCCTCGATTGACCGCACGGCCAAGCTCTATATTGGCGGCAAGCAGGCGCGGCCTGATTCCGGCTACAGCTATTCCGTGCTGAATGCGAAGGGCCGGGCCATCGGCCAGGCGGGGCTTGGCAACCGCAAGGATATCCGGAACGCGGTCGAGGCGGCGGGCAAGGCTTCCGGCTGGTCCTCCGCCACGGCGCATAACCGCGCGCAGGTGCTTTATTATATCGGTGAGAATCTGAATGCCCGCGCCGGTGAATTTGCCGCGCGCCTGGAAGCGATGGGGCAATCCGGCAGGACGGCGAGGACGGAAGTGGAAGCGAGTCTCCGCCGCATCTTCTGGTATGCCGCGCAGGCCGACAAATATGATGGCCGCGTGCATGCCACCAAGACGCGGCAGGTGACGCTGGCGATGAATGAGCCTTTTGGCGTCATGGGCCTTCTGTGCCCGGATGAATGCCCGCTGCTGGGTTTTGTCTCGCTGGTGATGCCGGCGATTGCCATGGGGAACCGCGTGGTGGCCGTGCCATCGCCCGCTTATCCCTTCGCGGCGACCGACCTCTATCAGGTGTTCGACACCTCCGATTTGCCCGATGGCGTGGTGAACATCGTAACCGGCGACCGCGACGAGCTGGCGAAAACGCTGGCCGATCACGAGGATGTGGCAGCGCTCTGGTATTTCGGCGGGAAGGACGGCACCGCCGCCGTGGAGAAGGCTTCGGCCGGAAATCTCAAACCCACCTGGGTGAGCAACGGCAAGGTGAGGAACTGGCTTGATGCCAGCCAAGGGCAGGGCAGCGAATATCTCCGCCGCTGCACGCAGGTGAAGAACATCTGGATCCCCTACGGCGAGTAATGTTCAAGCCAGCAGCGCGCGCGCCGTTTCCTCATTGGTGATGAGCACGTTGCAGGCGGTAAGGCGCAATGCGCCGCGCAGGCTTTCGAGCTTGTCCTGGCCTCCCGCCGCGATGACGCGCGTCGGCACCCGGCGCAAAAGGCCGATCGGGACCGACATGACGCGGCTGTTGACGGGATGATCGAGAAGCTCGCCCTGTGCGTTGAAGAAATTGAACATCACATCGCCCACGGCACCCATGCGCTGCAAATCCTCGCGCTCCTGCGGCGTAATGAGGCCGAAGCGGAACACGGTTGAGGTCTCCGCCATGGCGCCCACGCCCATCAGCGCCATGTCGCACCGCTCGGCGCGCTGGATCACCTCGCTGAGGCCGCAGCGCTCGATCAGCGCCTCGCGCGTTTCGGGTGAATCGACAACGGCAGGCGCCTGGAGGAGATAGCAGTCGGCCCCGACGCTGCGCGCGAACTGCCAGGCGAATTCCGCCGGGTTGAAACGCCTGGCCTGCACGATGCCGCCCAGGAGTGAGATCACCTGCACGTTGGAAAGTTCGCGCGGCGCGAGAGTCTGAAGTGATTCATAAAGTGTGGCACCCCACCCGAGGCCGACCGTCATGTTGTCGGTGAGGGCATCCGACACATACATGCCCGCCGCGACACCGATGACCTTGGAGAGATGGCCGGGCGAGGTCGGCTCCGGCACCACCACGGCATCCAGCAAGCCGAAACGGTGCTTCAACTCCGTCTCGAGCGCGAAGCATTCCGCCACATCGCCTTCGATCCAGATTTTCACCTCGCGCTGGCGGATCGCCTCATTGATGTTGCGCACGACGGTGACGCGCCCGATGCCAAGGCGTTCGGCGATTTCGTGCTGCGTCAGGCCTTCGACATAATACATCCACGCAATGCGCATGCGGTTGCGCGCGATGCGGCCGGCTCCCCGCTCGCCCTGCGGGGATTTTGCCTTGCGCGGTGCTGGCTCCGAACTCATGCCCTGCGCCTCATGGGCGTGGATTTCATGAAGGCGAGCGTCTTCTCGAAGGATTCAACCCCGGCCTGCGAGCCGAGCCCCGTGGCATTGAGCGCCGAGGTGGCCTGCGCGAAGCGCACGGCTGTTTCCGCATCGAAACCCTTGACCAGCCCCACGGCAAAGCCCGCATCGAAGGCATCACCGCAGCCGCAGGTGCATTTGACCGCCACCTCGAAGGCCGGCATGTGAAACGAAACCCCACTGGCATCATGGTAATAGGCGCCATCCGCGCCGAGCGTGAGGACGCAGGCCCTGACGCCGAGATCGAGAAAGAAGCGCGCCAGATCGGGCTTCGCGGTGAAGCCGCTGAGCGCTTGCGCCTCCTCGATGGAGGGCATGAAATAATCCGTATACGGCAGAACATCGGCGATGGCCGGCATGTCATCGGGTGATCCCGCAAAGACATCGGCCGTGGTGAGGCAGCCATTCGCCTTGGCGGCCTTCATCACCTCGCCATTGCGGCCCTTGTCCATGGCCGTCATCAATCCCACACCACCGGCATGAAAGACTTTCGTGTCGATCACCTGGGGCAGCAGTGCGTCATCGACAAAGAAATTGCCGGTGGCGCCCTTCATGTGAAGCGCGGGCCGCGAACCATCCAGGCGCGTGGTGACGATCGAGGAGGACGTGCGCCAGCCCGGCTGGTGCTGCACCGCGGACGTATCGACGCCGAACTGCGCCAGGCGCTGCAACACCCAGTCGCCCATCAGGTCTTCGCCCACCCCGGTGACGGCGAGCGTCTTCAAGCCCATTTTTGCGGCGGCGATGGCGGCGGTGCCGCCTGCGCCCGAGACGGCGAGCGTGAAGTCATCGATGAACACCGTGCCGCCGCCGGGCAGCATTCCGGTGAAGGGCCAGCCCAGGCAATCGTAGGTGTAGAACCCCATGGATGTGTAATCATATCGCGGCAAGGCGGTCTCCGGGGAGCGATAGCTTTGACTATGCCAGCATCAGTACGGGGTCTTCAATCAGGCGCCGGAACGCCTGCAGGAGTTCCGCGCCTACCGCGCCATCGACGGCGCGGTGATCGCAGGAGAGGGTGCATTTCATCAGCGTGCGAAGTGCCGGCTGCCCGTTGACGGGAACAAAGCCCTCGATCCCAGCGCCCACCGCAAGGATGGTGGCGTGCGGCGGATTGATGATGGCAGTGAACTCCTCGATGCCGAACATGCCGAGGTTGGAGATCGCCGCCGTGCCGCCCTGATAATCAGCGGGCTGAAGTTTTTTCGCGCGCGCATTGGCGGCGAGCGCCTTCATCTCCTGCGAAATCTGTCCCAGGGTTTTTGTGTCAGCACCGCGCACCACGGGTGTAAAGAGCCCGCCTTCAACGGCGACGGCCACGCCGATATCGCTGGCGTGATGGCGGAGAATGCCGTCTTCCGTCCATGTGACATTGGCGGCGGGAACCTTCTGCAGGGCAAGCGCCATGGCCTTGATGATGAAATCATTCACCGACAGCCGCCACAACGGTTTCTTCTCCGGATCAAGGGGCGCCGACGCGTTCAGCCTTTCGCGCACCGCGAGCAGGGAATCCAGTGTGCAGGTGACGGTGAGATAGAAATGCGGGATGGTCTGCTTTGATTGCGTGAGGCGCTGGGCGATGGTGCGCCGCATGCCGTCAATCGGCTGCACATCGAAGCTGCCGGGCGCATAAAGTTTCGCGGGCGAGTCATCCGCCGCGCGGGGCACGGGCTTCTCTCCCGCTTTTCGCACATCCTCGGCGACGATGCGGCCGTGTGGCCCGCTGCCGCTGACCGCGGTGAGCGTAACGCCGGCCTGCCGCGCCAGGCGGCGGGCCAGCGGCGTGGCGCGGAGGCCACCCGATGCTGAAGCGATTTGCGGGACCGGCGTGGGAGGCGCTGCCGCAATGCGCTCCGGCTTTTGTTCAACAGCGGCGGCTTTGTGTTGCGGGGCCGAAACCGCCTCGCCTTCCGCATAAAGATAGGCGACAGCACTTCCGACAGCGGCGGACTGGCCTTCACCCACAATGATGTTGCGCACGATGCCATCGGCGGGCGCTTCGATTTCCATCGCCGCCTTATCGGTTTCGATTTCGAACAGCGCCGCGCCCTTCTTGACGGCCTCGCCATCCTTCACATGCCACTTGCTGATCTTGCCGGTCGCCATGTCCATGTCGACGCGGGGCAGGATGACCTCGACCGCCATGGCTCAGATCCTGCCGGTCACGAGATTGCGAAGCGCCTCCACGATGCCCGGCACCTGCGGCACGGCGGCCTTTTCGAGTTGCGGATTATAGGGAATGGGCGATTCAGCGCCGCCCAGCCGGAGGATCGGCGCATCGAGATAGTCGAACGCCTCGCTCTCGGCGATGCGGGCGCTGATTTCAGCCCCGATGCCCAGCGTCTTCACACCTTCATAGACACAGGCGAGGCGGGTGGTTTTCTTGACGCTCTCGATGATGGTGGGCGTATCCATGGGGCGGAGCGTGCGAAGGTCGATCACCTCGATACTGATGCCTTCCGCCGCCAGCGTCTCCGCGGCCTCCAGCGCCTTGTGCACCATGATGGACGTCGCGACCACCGAGACATCCCTGCCTTCGCGCCGCACCAACGCCTTGCCGATCGGGATGCGGTAGGCCTCTTCCGGCACCTCGCCCTTGGTCTTGTAGAGAAGCTTGTGCTCGAACACCATGACGGGATCGGGATCGTCGATCGCCGCCAGCAGCAGGCCTTTCGCGTCATAGGGTGTTGCGGGCTGCACAACCTTGAGGCCCGGCACATGGGCAAGCCACGCCTCGAGCGACTGGCTGTGCTGGGCCGCGGCACCCGTGCCGGAGCCTGCGGGAAAACGCATGACCAGCGGCACCGACACCTTGCCGCCCAGCATGTAGCGGAGCTTCGCCGCCTGATTGGCGATCTGTTCCATGGCGAGTGTCGCGAAATCCGAGAACTGGAATTCCAGCACCGGCTTGCTGCCGGCAAGTGCCGCGCCCACCGCCACGCCCGCCTGGCCCAGTTCGGCAATCGGCGCGTCGATCACCCGGTCTTCGCCGAAGCGGTGCACGAGGTCGCCCGTCACCTGAAAGGCGCCGCCGTAAACGCCGATATCCTCGCCCATCAGGAACACGCGTTCGTCTTCCTGCATGGCCTGCGCCAGCGCTTCCTGAACCGCCTGCGCATAGCTCAGTTCACGGACGGCACTCATGCCGCCGCTCCCGTCGTATAGACATCGCGCGTGACTTCGGCCGGATCGGGATCAGTGCCCCCTTGCGCAAACTGGATGCTCTCGGCGATTTCGGTTTCCGCCGCCGCGCGGATGGCCGCCACATCGGCCTCGCTGGCGATGCCATGCGACACAAGCTCGGATTCGAAATGCGCGATGGGGTCTCGCGCCTTCCATTCCTCGATCTCTTCCTTGCTGCGGTAGCGGTTGCGGTCGGAGCGCGAGTGGCCGCGCGTGCGGTAGGTCTTGCATTCGACCAGTGTCGGGCCATCGCCCCGCCTTGCCCGCGCCACCGCCTCGTCAATTGCTTCCGCCACATCGGCGATGTTGTTGCCATCGACGCTCACGCCCGGCATGCCATAGCCTTGGGCGCGGTCTGATATGTTGGAAATGGCCATCGAGCGTTCGGTTGAAACCGACATGCCATATTTGTTGTTCTCGCACACGAACACCACCGGCAGCTTCCAGATTGCCGCCATGTTGAGCGCCTCGTGGAACGCGCCTTCATTGGAGGCGCCGTCGCCGAAGAAGCACATCGCCACGTCGTCACGCTTCTGCTGCTTGATGGCAAGCGCCGCGCCAACCGCGATGGGAATGCCGCCGGCCACAATGCCGTTTGCGCCGAGATTGCCGGTGGCGACATCGGCAATGTGCATGGAGCCGCCGCGGCCCCGGCAATAGCCTTCCTCCTTGCCGAAGAATTCCGCGAACATCAGCTTGGGGTCTGCCCCCTTGCCGATGCAATGGCCGTGGCCGCGATGGGTGGAGGTGATGTAATCGGTGGTGCGGAGCGCCATGGTGGAGCCGACGGCGGAGGCTTCCTGCCCGATCGAGAGATGCATGGTGCCGTGGATGAGGCCGCGCATATAAGCCTCTTCCGCCCCTTCCTCGAAGCGCCGGATGAGATACATGCGGCGGAGCGCCTCTTTCAGTTGGGCGGCATCGCGGGAACGGTAAAAAGGCCGCGCATTGGCGGCCGCCTTGCGTGCGGGCGTTTTCATGGCGTATCCTCGAGAGTGATTAGGATACTTTTGTTCGCATGACTGTCAATATGTATTATATTAAATCAACGTGATGACGAAGGCGCCGAACCGTCAGGAAAACGAGAGCGCCCACAGGGCATCCGCATGCCATGGCCAGGCGGCGACGGTTGCGGCGTTCTCCACCACATAGACGCGGCGGCTGAAGGTGGGCGCATCCGCCACCGCGAATAGCGTTCTGGCGGCGAGATGCTGCGCCACGAGGCGGCGCGGCAGATAGCCCACACCGCCATGGCGGAGAATATGATCAAGCGCCCAGGCGGACGACGCGATGGTGAGCGCGGAGGTCAATTCGCCCGGAAAGGCCTCGGCATGGCGGCGGCGGAATTCCTCCCCGTGATCGACATAGACATAGTTGGAATCCGTTACCGGCCGCGCATCGGCGCGTGGTGAAACGCAGATCAGTTCGTCATCGAACAGGGCGCGGCTGGAGAAATTTTCAGCCGGCTGCGGCGCATAGCAAAAGGCGATGTCGACGAGCCCGATCGCCAGCCAGCGGTCGATCTGCCGCTGTTCGCCCGGCCACAGCGCCACCGCGATATCGGGTGCTGTCTTGCGCACATGATCAAGAAAGCGCTGGCCCGCGCCCTCCCACAGATCGAATTCGAGCCCGACATTGCACACCCCGGCAAAGCCCTTGGGCAACGAAATCTCCGACCGCGCCTGCCGCCAGAGCTGCACCATCACCTCGGCATAGCGGCGGAACTTGAACCCCGGCGACGTCAATTCCGCGCCCGACTTGTTGCGGTGAAGCAGTTTCTGGCCGAGTTCTTCCTCGAGCCCGTCCAGCCGGGCGGTAACGGTGGAGGGTGTCACATGCAGCCGCTTCGAGGCGGCCACCATGCTGCCCGTGTCGACGACTGCCAGGAATGTACGAAGCTCTTCGAGATTCATCTGAATATTCGGATTTTTCGAACATATTCGGCAAAATATTTCGTTTTTCAAGTGTTTCCATCTCTGGCACCTTGGGCGAACCCAAAGGAGCCGCATGATGGACTTCAACAATTTCCTCTCCGCCTATTATCCCGACACCCGCTATGGCGGTGACCGGCTCTATCGCGACATGGTGAACCAGGCGATCCTCGTCGACCGGCTGGGCTACCGCGGCGTGACCATCCCTGAGCATCACCTGATCAACATTCTGCTGGTGCCCGATCCGCTGCAGATGGCGGTGAAGGTCGCTTCGGTGACGCGCCATGTGGAAGTCGTCACCTCCGTCTCGGTGCTGCCGCTGCACGACATGCGGGTGTTCGCAGGCCAAGCCATCCAGGCCGATATTCTCTGCGAGGGCCGCCTCGTTCTGGGGGTGGGCCGCGGCGCCTTCGCCTATGAGCTGGCGCGCATGGGCAAGCCCATTTCCGAATCGCGCGAGCGCTTCGATGAATCGCTGAACCTCCTGCTCGAACTCTTTTCAAAGGAGGAAGTGGGCTGGCAGGGCAAATATTATAATTTCGAGCCGATCACCGTGATGCCGAGGCCCGTGCGGCCCATCCAGATCATGCTGGCGGCGCTGATCCCCGAAGCGATTGAGGCATCGGTGAAGCGCGGTTTCCATATTCAGACGACGCCGCTCAACGCCACGCTTGAGAAAATGAAGGAACAGACCGGCGCGTTCATGCGCGGCAAGGAGTCACTGGGTGATGCGGGCAAGCATCTGCGCCTGGCGCTGTCGCGCGTGTGCTGCGTGGCCAAGAATGATGCCGACGCGCGCGCCAAGCTGGAACTCGCCTATGATTATTATGGCCGCTTCCACAATGTCTTCACCGGCCCCGGCATTGTCGAGAAGGGCGCCATCCGCCACCTGCCGCTGAACCAGACGATGGAGGAATTCAAATCCTCGATCATCATCTGCACCGCGTCGGAAATGCTTGACCGCCTCAAGGAATATGAGAGCCTGGGCGTTGACGATTTCATCATGAACGTGAACATCGGCCATGGCGCGGAGGAGGCGGAAGACTGCATCCACCGCTTCGCCGCCGATGTGATGCCGCATTTCAACACCACCCGCAAAGCCGCCTGAGGACATCATGCCCACCATCCGAGTCGAAATGCTCAAAGGCCGCACGCCCGAGCAGAAAAAGAAGATCGCCCGCGAACTGGTCGACGGTTTCATCCGGGGCGCGGGCGGCGGCAAGCCCGAAGCCTTCCATGTCGTCTTCACCGAGGTGGAGAAGGATGATTGGGTGGTGGGCTATGACACCATGCGCGACAAATATCCGGACAAGTGATGATGCCGAAACCCATCCGTTCCGCCTTCTCGGTTGAAGGCGAAGGCGAGCCGCTGTTTCTGATCCACGGCATCGGCGCTTCGCGCGGTTCCTTCGCGGGGCTTGTGCCGTTTCTCAAAAATGATTTCCGCTGCATCAGTTATGATCTCCGTGGCCATGGCGCATCGCCCATGCCGAAGCCGCCCTATACGCTGGATGATCTGGTGGAAGATCTCGAGGCGCTGCGCGCTGAACTCGGAATCGAAAAGGCGCATTTCGCCGGCCATTCGCTGGGCGGCATGATCGGCCCCGCCTATGCGCGGAAATATCCCCAGCATGTGCTGTCGCTGGGTCTCTATTCCACTGCCGCCTTCCGTACCGCTGATGACAGCGCCAAGGTGAAGGGCGTTGTTGCGGCAATGCGCGCCAAGGGTATTCCGCAGGTGCTGGAGACGCTGAAGGACCGCTGGTTCACGCCGGAATTCGGCCAGCGCCGGCCCGAAGTGATTTCCCGCCGCATGCAGCAGGTGATCGACACTGATCCCGATGTGTTTCTCTCGGTGTTCGATATCTATGCCGAAACTGAAATGGCGCCATGGCTGCATGAGATCACCCAGCCTTCGCTGGTGCTCACCGGCGAAAATGATGGCGGCTGCAATCCGCGCCTCAACAAGCTTATCGCCGAGGCAATGCCCAATTCCGAACTGGTGATCCTGCCCGTGCTGCGCCATGCGATCCTGCTGGAAGCGGCGGATCAGGTGGCGCCGCCCGTCATGGCTTTCCTGAATCGGCACCGGCAACACAAGGCCTCGCCGCGCCGCATCTGACCGCCTATAGTCGCGGCGAAAGCTGGTGATGCGAGGCAGATGCGGCATGGACAGGAACGGGCTGGCGCGCGCCATTGTGCAGGGCCAGGGAAAGGAGAAGGCCGATCTGGTGCTGAAGAACGGCACGGTCTTCGATCTCGTCACCGGCACATTGTTTCCTTCCGATGTGGCGATCACCGGTGACCGCATCACTGGTACACTGGGGCACTATGACGGCGTTCAGGAGATCGATTGCACCGGCAAGGTGATCGTGCCGGGCTTCATCGACACGCATCTCCATATCGAATCCTCGCTGGTGACGCCGTTTGAATTCGACCGCTGCGTGCTGCCGCATGGCGTGACCACGGCGATCTGCGATCCGCATGAAATCGCCAATGTGCTGGGAGCGGCGGGTATCCGCTATTTTCTCGCCTGCGCCGAGCGGACGGTGATGGATATCCGCGTGAAGCTGTCGAGCTGCGTGCCCGCCACTCATCTGGAAACCAGCGGCGCTGAACTGGGTGCGGCCGATCTTGCCGAACTGCGCGGCCACGCCAAAGTGCTGGGCCTCGCCGAGTTCATGAATTTTCCCGGTGTTCTGGCGGGCGATCCTTCCTGCCTCGACAAGCTGGCGATGTTTCAGGACCAGCATATCGACGGCCATGCGCCGCTGCTGCGCGGCAAGGCGCTGAACGGCTATCTCGCTGCTGCCATCCGCACCGATCATGAAATAACGACCGCCGACGAGGCGATGGAGAAGCTCTCCAAGGGCGTGCATGTGCTGATCCGCGAAGGCTCGGTATCGAAAGACTTGCACGCCCTGATCCCCATCATCACCGAGCGCAATTCGCCCTTCATCGCACTCTGCACCGATGACAGGAATCCGCTCGACATTGCCGAGGAAGGTCATCTCGATTTCATGATCCGCACGGCGATTGCCGAAGGTGCGGAGCCGCTCGCCATCTATCGCGCCGCCAGCATCTCCGCCGCCCGCGCCTTTGGCCTTGCGGATCGCGGCCTCGTTGCCCCGGGCTGGCGTGCCGATCTGGTGATTCTCGATGATCTCAACGCCTGCGCCGTGTCACAGGTGATCTCGGGTGGCCGTGTGATTACGCCGGAACTGTTCCGTGAACGGAGCACTGTGCCGCCCGTGGGGTTCGGCAGCGTGAAGGCGCCGCATGTGACGGCGGCCATGCTGGCGCGTGATGACGAGGGGAAGGCGGTTCCCGTCATTGGCGTGACGCCCGGCAAGATCATCACCGCCCATCTCACGCGCACGCTGCCCGCCAAAGGCGTCATCAAGGTGGCGGTGATCGAGCGCCACGGCAGGAACGGCAACATTGGCGTGGGCTATGTCGAAGGCTTCGGCCTCGCCTCAGGCGCCATCGCCTCGACGGTGGGCCATGACAGCCACAACATCTGCGTGGTGGGCGCAAGTGACGCTGACATGGCCGCCGCCGCCAATCATCTCTCAGACATCGGCGGTGGTTTCGCCGTGGTGCGCGATGGCAAGGTGCTGGCCGATCTGTCATTGCCCATTGCCGGATTGATGAGCGACAAAAGCTTTGAGGAAGTGCGGAAAAAACTCGTTCCGTTGCGCGCTGCCGCGAAATCTCTGGGCTGCACATTGCCAGAGCCCTTCCTGCAGGTGGCCTTCCTGCCGCTGCCGGTCATCCCGCATCTGAAAATCAGTGACCGGGGCATGGTGGATGTCGACCGCTTCTGCCTGATCGAATGAAGGGGATTTCCCTCGGGATCTCAGCGGCCGTCGAAAATAGGAGAAGGCGCAATGCCCATCAGGGTGACCATCTGGAACGAAAACCGCCATGAGCAGAAGAACGCGCTGGTGAAGCGCCTTTATCCGCAAGGCATTCACGGCGCCATCGCGAAGGGCTTTGGCGGGGAGGCGGATTTGAGCGTCTCCACCGCCACGCTGGACGAACCGGAACACGGGCTGACGGAAGCGAAACTGCGCGAAACCGATGTGCTGTTCTGGTGGGGACACATGGCGCATGGCGAGGTTTCGGATGAGATCGTGGCCCGCGTGCAGCGCCGCGTCTGGGAAGGGATGGGGCTGGTGGTCTTGCACTCCGCCCATTTCTCGAAAATCTTCCGTGCACTGATGGGAACGCCGTGTTCCCTGAAGTGGCGCGAGGCGGGGGAGGTGGAGCGGCTGTGGGTCATCAACCGCAATCATCCCATTGCGCAAGGACTGCCGGATTATCTCGAGCTTGAGCATGAGGAAATGTATGGCGAGCCCTTCACGATCCCCGAGCCCATGGAGACGGTGTTCATCTCCTGGTTCGAGGGCGGCGAAGTGTTCCGCTCCGGCGTGACGTTCCAGCGGGGTGCCGGCCGCATCTTCTATTTCCGCCCCGGCCATGAGGCCTATCCGACCTATCACAATGCGCAGGTGCTGCAGGTGCTGAAGAACGCCGCGCGCTGGGCCTATAATCCGGCCCCCGCCTGGACCAACATCAATGACGCGCCCAATGTGCCGCATGACAAGGCGCCGGTACCTTTGGAGGTGAAGGGGCCGCGCCTGCATGAGGACGGCGAGGCCGGATACCGCTGATGCCAGCCCAGAAAATCCGCCTGCTTCTGCTCGGCACCGGCAACATGGCGGCAAGCCATGCGCGGGCCTTTCAGGGCGATCCGCGTGTCGATCTCGTGGCCTGCGCCGATGTGGATGCCGCGCGGGCGGAAAAATTCGCAGGCCGTTTCGGAATCAAGAAGTCCTTTGGCTCACTGGAAAAGGCGCTGGCGTGGGGCGGGTTCGACGCCGTCTCGAACGTGACGCCCGACCGCGCGCACCATCCCACCACCATGGCGGTGCTAAAGGCCAAAAAGCACGTGCTGTGCGAGAAGCCGCTGGCTGAAAATTATCCGCTGGCGGAGGAGATGGCGAAGGCCGCGGAGGCGGCCGGCGTCATCAACATAGTGAACCTCACCTATCGCAATGTCGCGGCGCTGCAGAAGGCCAAGGCCATGATCGCGGCCGGCGAGATCGGCGAGGTGCGCCATGTCGAAGCGTCTTACCGGCAGAGCTGGCTCGTCGGCCATCACTGGGGCGACTGGCAAACCGATCCCACATGGCTGTGGCGTTTGTCAGAAGCGCATGGATCGAAGGGCGTGCTGGGCGATGTCGGCATTCACATTCTCGATTTCACCACCTACGCCATCGGCATGATGCCGGTGTCGTTGCAGGCGCGTCTCAAGACTTTTGACAAGGCCGAGGGCGGCAAGATCGGCGCCTACACGCTCGATGCCAATGACAGCGCCATGCTGTCGCTGGAATTCGCCAATGGCGCGCTGGGCGTGATTCATGCCAGCCGCTACATGACAGGCTATGCAAATGTGCTGAAGCTCGATGTATTCGGCACCAAGGGGGCGATCGAGATCAACCACGGTATGGAATGGACGGAGCTTCGCGCCTGCACGGGTGAGGATGTTCACACGCAGGCCTGGCGGCGCGTCATCGCCGATCCGGTCGAAACCATCTACCGCCGGTTCATTTCCGCGATTGCGGATGGCAAGATGGCCGAGCCGTCGTTCCGCCACGCTGCGGAACTGCAGAAAATTCTCGATCTCTGTTTCACCGCCAATGCAGCAACGCGGATTTCATGACTGTCTTTCACAATTTGAGAACACCGGACGGCAGGACCGCCGCCGTAACGACGACACCCGATGGCCGCATTGCTGCCTTTGGCGATGCGGGCAAAGGCGATGCGCGGATCGATTGCGGCGGCCGACTGCTGCTGCCGTCGCTCGTTGAGCCGCATGTGCATCTCGACAAGACGCTGTGGGGAGAACCGTGGCGGCCCAACACGGCGGGACCAACGCTCAAGGACATGATTGCCAATGAGCGCGCCATTCTCAAATCAGTGAAGACTCCGATCGCCAAGCGCGCCGGGGCGCTGCTTCGGCACCTGATCGCGCAAGGCTCGCTCGCCGTGCGCTCGCATATCGACGTGGGGCCGGATGTGGGCCTTGCCCATGTCGAGGCGATGCTGGAATTGCGCGAGGCCTATCGGCATCTCGTGGATTTGCAATTCGTGGCCTTTCCGCAAACCGGCCTGCTGATTGCGCCGGGCACGGAGGCGTTGCTTGATCGCGCCCTCGCAATGGGCGTTGAAACCGTGGGCGGCCTCGACCCGGCGGGAATCGACGGCGATCCCGAGGAGCATCTCCGCATCATTTTCGATCTCGCGGTGAAGCATGGCGCGGGCGTGGACATTCATCTCCACGACAGGGGCGAACTGGGCCTGTGGGAGATCGGGCGCATTGCCGATTTCACCAAGGCCTTGGGCCTTGCCGGAAAGGTGATGATCTCGCATGCCTATTGCCTGGGGCAGGCCCCGCGTTCCCGCATCGAAGGGCTGGCGCGAAGGCTTGCCGATCTGCGCATCTCGCTCATGACCTCCGCTCCCGCCGATGTCGAAATTCCGCCGGTCGCCTATCTGAAAGAGCAGGGCGTGACGGTTTGCTGCGGGTCGGACGGCATCCGCGATGCGTGGTCGCCTTTCGGCAATGGCGACATGCTGGAGCGCGCCTTCCTGCTGGCCTTTCACTATGACTGGTCGAAGGATGAGGAACTGGCGGAGGCCTTCGATTGCGCAACCGCCTCTGCCGCGCGCGCCATCGGGTTGGCCGAACATGGGCTTGCCGTGGGAGGACCCGCCAATTTCATGCTGGTG
>Ga0209023_10001472_pt1 | contig 31534 bp, 30 predicted proteins | sample LakOneMetagenome_FD_187468 | JGI IMG/M metagenome (GOLD analysis project Ga0209023, IMG submission 187468) | Freshwater and sediment microbial communities from Lake Erie, Canada (SPAdes) (version 2) | ecosystem: Environmental > Aquatic > Freshwater > Lentic | place: Lake Erie, Canada...
ACTTTGATCATTTGGCAAAGATAGCCCTCAATGTTCAACCATCAGGCAAATGAGTTATCTTCACGCAAAAAAATACGTTTTGAAGTTTACAGCATTTGGTTTCGACGATCGTTTAATGGAGGGTATTGATGCATCCGGCTACGAAGATGCCACCCCGGTTCAGGAACAGGTAATTCCATTAGTATTGCAGGGAAGGGATATTATAGCTTCGGCACAAACCGGCACCGGTAAAACAGCCGCCTTCCTGTTGCCCCTGATCAATAAAATCATTACCGACCCGCAGGTTGACCATACCAATACGGCACTGGTAATTGTACCCACAAGGGAACTGGCCATCCAGATAGCCCAGCATATGGAAGGGCTTTCTTATTTCACTTCAGTAAGTTCTATTGCGGTATATGGCGGTGGCGATGGCAATGCCTTTGTGCAGGAAAAAAAGGCATTGAGCCAGGGAGCCGATGTGGTGATATGCACACCCGGTAAAATGATGGCGCATATCAATATGGGCTATGTAAAGTTTGGAGGATTAAAATATTTGATATTAGATGAGGCCGACCGCATGCTGGATATGGGTTTTTACGACGACATCATGTTCATCATAAAACATTTGCCCGCCAAAAGGCAAAACCTGCTTTTTTCTGCCACCATGCCGCATAAGATACGGGAGATGGCCAGGAAGATATTGCACGACCCGGCAGAAGTGAATATCTCTATAAGCAAGCCCAACGAAAAAATTGTACAGGAAGCTTTTGTGGTATATGAAGAACAGAAGATCCCTTTAATAAAGCACCTGCTTAAAAAGAAGGACTTTACCATGGTGCTTATTTTTTGCAGCAGCAAGCAAAGCGTAAAACAATTAACCCGCGACCTGAAACGTGCAGGAGTAAAAGCAGATGAAATACACAGCGACCTGGAGCAGGATAAAAGGGAAGAAGTGCTGATGCATTTTAAAAGCGGCCGCCTGCCGGTATTGATTGCCACAGATATATTAAGCCGTGGTATCGACATTGATAATATTGACCTGGTGATCAATTATGATGTGCCGCATGATGGTGAAGATTATGTGCACCGCATTGGCCGTACGGCCAGGGCAGCAGCTGAAGGCACTGCTTACACATTTATCAGCCCCAGGGAACAACGCAAGTTTTTAGTGATAGAAAAATTATTGGGCAAACCGGTAACCAAGGCCCAGGTGCCGGAAGAATTTGGCCCCGTTCCGGAATACAATACGGCGGCGTCGCACCGCCCTGCTGGTGGTGGCAACAGGAATTTTAATAAACCCAGGCGTTTTAATAAAAACTTTTCAGGCGGAAGGAAATAGCTTTTCTTACCAACTACTTATACCGTGTTATAAAACTGTAGCTCCGGACCGGAGCCATAATAGATTACAAACATAATCTTCGCAACAATCTATTGCATAATCAGTTCCCCCTTCAGGGGGCGGAGGGGGTTTCCTATATTTGTAAAAAAATCCCTATCAGTTTCACTTCTGCCATATTAAATAATCCCATCGAATACATTCATGGCATCAGTACCCTGCGTGGCGACATGCTGCGTAAAGAACTGGGCATTTTTACCTTTAATGACCTGCTGAATTATTTTCCGCTGCGGCATGTTGATAAAACCCGGGTGGATAAAATCGGCAGCATCAGTTACAACACCGAATATGCACAGGTGGCCGGTACGATTACTGATATGGAGGTGCTGGGAGAGAAAAGAAGCAAACGTTTGGTGGCTTACCTGCAGGATGATACGGGAGAAATGGAACTGGTATGGTTCCAGGGCATCAACTGGATACAAAAATCACTGCAGGTGGGTCAGCAGTACCTGGTATTTGGGCGGTTAAGTTTTTTTATGAATAAACCGCAATTTTCGCACCCCGAAATTGAAACCTTCACCCCGCAAAAAGCAACGGGTAAAAGTTTTTTAGAACCCATCTATTCCACCACCGAAAAATTAAAAGCAAAGGGACTTAACGGAAGGGCGATGGGTAAGTTTACCTACAGCCTGCTGCAACTGGTCAGTGAAAAAGACCTGCCGGAGAATTTACCGGCATCCATCATCAGTCAATACAAATTCATCAGCCGTTTTGATGCGTACCGCCAGATACATTTTCCTGCATCTGAACAACATTACCAGCATGCGGTGCGTCGCTTAAAGTTTGAAGAATTATTTTTTGCCCAATTACGCCTGGGTTTGATCAAAAGCGCCCGCCACCGTTTCAGTAAAGGATTGGTGTTTGATACTGTGGGCAGCTTGTTCAATACATTTTATACCCAATACCTGCCTTTTGAATTGACCGGCGCACAAAAAAGAGTGTTGAAAGAGATACGCAAAGATGCAGGCAGCGGCAGGCAAATGAACCGCCTCTTACAGGGAGATGTGGGCAGTGGTAAAACCATTGTGGCATTGATGGTGATGCTGCTGGCGGCAGACAACGGGTTCCAGAGTGTGATGATGGCACCTACCGAAATTTTAGCACAGCAGCATTACAACAGTATTACCGCATTAATAAAAGATATGCCTGTTTGTGTAAAACTGCTCACCGGCTCATCTAAAACAAAAGAAAGGAAAGAAGTGCTGCGGCTTTGTGAAGAGGGTGCTTTGCATATTTTGATCGGTACCCATGCGGTAATTGAAGACAAAGTACTGTTTAAAAACCTGGGCTTTGCTGTAATAGATGAACAACACAAGTTTGGTGTGGCACAAAGGGCACAGTTGTGGAAAAAAAATACTATTCCCCCGCATGTGCTGGTGATGACGGCAACACCCATACCCCGAACGCTGGCACTAACGGCCTACGGTGACCTTGATTACAGTGTTATGGATGAACTGCCACCCGGAAGGCAACCCATCAATACCGTCCACCGTTTCGAAAACAAACGGCCGCAGGTAATGGATTTTATAAAAGAGCAGGTAGCCAACGGAAGGCAGGTTTTTGTCATCTACCCCTTGATAGAAGAAAGCAGCAAACTGGATTATGAAAACCTGATGAAGGGATACGAGGAAGTAAAGTCTTTTTTTCCCGAACCCAAATACTGGATCAGTATGGTGCACGGGAAAATGGATGCCGCCCAAAAGGAAACCAATATGCAGCGCTTTGTAAAAGGAGAAACGCAGATTATGGTAAGCACCACCGTTATTGAAGTGGGGGTTAATGTACCCAATGCCACGGTAATGGTGATTGAAAGTGCAGAAAAATTTGGCCTGTCGCAATTACACCAGTTAAGGGGAAGGGTGGGCAGGGGCGCTGAAAAAAGTTTTTGCATTTTATTAACAGGACCTAAAATATCAAATGATGCCCGTGAAAGGTTAAAGATAATGGTGGCCACCAACGATGGTTTTAAGATTGCAGAAAAAGATTTGGAGATACGCGGCCCCGGCGATATTGAAGGCACACAGCAAAGCGGTGTTTTAAACTTTAAACTGGCCAGTATAGTCAATGACAAAATAATGCTGGAAGCTGCAAAGAAAGCGGTGGAAAACATACTGGAAAACGACCCGGATATTAATATGGCAGAGAATTTGCCGGTAAAGAACTACCTGCAACAGCAAAAAGGTAAAACGGCCTGGAGCAAAATTTCGTAGATGAGACGTGGTGCAGTAAAGCGGATGTTAAAGGGGATAAGATAGATTGATTATTTCATGATATTTATATACATTGTAAAAAAATAGCGTTGATAAGTTTTAGTATAAAAAAGCCCTTCTTTTTAACGGTTGCCACAACAGTATTTGCAGTACTTACTGCCACTGCACAGATGGAGTTTACCGAAAATAAAGGGCAATGGGACAGCAAGGTAAATTTCAGGGGCGATTTTTCAAGCGGTTCTTTTTTCCTGGAAAATAAAGGGTTTACTGTTTTGCTGCATAAAAGTGCAGACCTGCAGCAACTGGGCCAGGTCATTCATGGTAATACCAATAATCAAAATTCCGGCAGCAATCAAAATATATCGGCATCGGTAACACCAACTCCCGAAGGCTTTCCTTCAGTTACATTACATTCTCATGCGTACAAAGTAAATTTTTTGGGCAGTTCCAATACTATACAGGCGGTGCCCGATAAGGTAATGCCGGGGTACAATAATTATTTTATAGGTAATGATCCGGGTAAATGGGCATCCAACTGTAGAATCTACCAGGCGGTAACTTACAAAAATGTATATCCCAATATTGATGTGCGGTATTACTCAGAAGAAGATAAGCTGAAATACGATTTTATTGTGCATCCCGGAGGTAATCCCAACGCTATTGCCATGCGCTATGATGGTGCCGACAAACTGGAAGTAAAAGACCAGGAACTGGTCATCGGCACCAGTGTGGGCAGCCTGAAAGAATTATATCCTTACAGCTATCAGTCGCCTTATGGAAAAAGAGAAGCGGTTGCCTGTAAATATTCGGTAAGGGATAACGTGGTAACTTTTAAAGTAAGTAATTATAACCACGCCGAAACTTTGGTGATTGACCCTTCATTAATTTTTTCTTCATTTACCGGAAGTCCCCAGGAAAACTGGGGTTATACTGCCACACCAGGGCCGAGTGGAACTTTATTTGCTGGTGGTATTACTTTTGGGGCGGGTTACCCGGTTTCAACAGGCGCTTTTCAAAGAAATTTTGGAGGAGGGGTTAGTGAAGATAATTCTGGGCCTTATGATATAGCCATCTTCAAATTTTCTTCCGATGGCAGCCAGCGGGTATATGCAACTTATTTAGGGGGAAATGGTAATGAACAGCCCCATAGTTTAATAGCCGATGCGCAGGGTAACCTGATTATTGCTGGTAGGAGTTCATCTAAAAACTATCCCCATACTTTAACATTAGGTGGTGGTAATATCACTAATAATCCTAACTATGATATAGTGATTACTAAATTAGATGCTGCAGGAGCTGCTATGATTGGCTCTGTAATAATCGGCGGAACTGGTGACGACGGTATTAATATCAAACCCAAATACAGTAATTTTGGTACTACCGGTGATGTGTCGTTAAGAAGAAATTATGGCGATGATGCCCGCAGTGAAGTGATACTGGATGCAGCCGGCAATATTATACTGGCCTCCTGTACACAGTCATCTAATTTCCCTGTAACACCCGGTACACCCATACAGGGCTCATTTGGCGGCGGCCTTCAGGATGGGGTGATCTTAAAATTCAATGCCACGCTCAGTGCAAATTTATTCAGTACTTACTTTGGCGGAAATGGCGATGATGCCTGTTTTGTTACTTCTCAAAATCCTTTAACAGGCAATTTATACGTGGCCGGTGCCACATCAAGCACTAATTTGCCGGGAGATAAAACTGGTGTGATGACAGGGGCCAACCAGGGCGGTATTGATGGTTTTGTAACAGAAATAATGGGCGACGGATCTGGTATCGTAAAAACAACTTACCAGGGCACACCTGGTACTGACCTCGTTTACGGTATTAAGTTCGACAATTTTGGCTTCCCTTATATTATGGGAACCACTACAGGGAATTGGACTGTTACCTCTAATGTTATTTACAAAGATGTCTTTGCAAATGGTAATCACGCCAAGCAGTTTATAAGTAAACTGCAGCCCGATTTATCAAACTATGTATATTCGACTGTCTTCGGCACCAATGCCACATTGCCCAATTTGTCACCCATCGCATTTTTGGTTGACCGTTGCCAGAACGTATATGTATCCGGCTGGGGCGGTGGTATCAATGCCACACGAGGGTATTCCACATCGGGTACTGCAGGACTGCCCGAAGTAAATCAACTGCCTGGCCTGCCACCTGCAGATGGAAAAGATTTTTACTTTTTTGTACTGGAAAAAAATGCCAACAGCCAGTTATTCGGCAGTCATTTTGGTGAAGGCAATAACCAAAGTCTTGGCGACCATGTGGATGGTGGCACCAGCCGCTTTGATGCCAACGGTATTATATACCAGGCTATTTGCGCATGTAAAACACAGGGGATCGGTGTAACTACTACTTTTCCAACCACACCGGGTGTATGGTCAACTATTAACCGTTCAAACTCTGCATGTAACGAAGCCGTGGTAAAAATAGAAATGAATTTTGCAGGTGTGGGTGCCAGTGTTAAAGCTACCATAGATGGCGTTATTGATACTATTGGTTGTGTGCCCTTAAAAATTGATTTTATTGATACACTGGCAAAAGGTAAAATGTATATCTGGAATTATGGTGATCCATCAAGCCCTAAAAAAGATACCACTTTTGCACCCAATAATTCCACATCTCATGTTTATAATAATGCGGGCCGTTACCGCGTGATGCTGGTCTCTATCGATTCTGCCACCTGTAATATTGCAGACACTGCTTTTATTACCGTAAAAGTGGGTAATAACGAAGTGAAGCCCGATTTTAATTTTACCAAGTTAGACAGTTGTGCCAGCCTGCGTTTCCGTTTCGATAATATTACAACAGCCTTACTGCCTGTATACACCAATCAAACCTTTACCTGGGATTTTGGGGATGGCTCGCCAAGGGTAAAAATGGGTTTTGGCTCTGTCATTCATACTTTCCCGGCGGCAGCTTCATATAAAGTACGGCTCCTTGTAGACGATACCACGTTTTGTAATTCACCAGATTCGATCGAGCATACCGTACGGATCAACCCCAATGTAAAAGTATTGTTCAATACCAGCACAAGGGGTTGTGTACCTTATACCCCCGTATTTGCCAATAATTCACTGGGTGGTTTAAGCTGGTTATGGCAGTTTGGAGATGGTAATACTTCAACTGCATTTGAACCCAACTATACTTATAATTTAGTGGGATCTTATAATGTACGCTTAATTGCTTACGACAGTACCACCTGCAATAAAGTGGATACCTCTGCTTATTTTACCATAACAGTGTATCCCATACCCACAGCAAATTTCAGCTGGAGCCCTGTTCCGCCTGTTGAAAATACGCCCACCAACTTTACCAACCTGTCAGTAGGTGCAACAAGGTACCTCTGGGATTTTGGAGATGGGAATACTTCAACAGATGTTAATCCTTCTCACCAGTTTAATAAAACAGATACCTTTAACGTAGTGCTGGTGGCATTTAATGATGCAGACTGCAGTGATACGGTAAACCTGCTGGTACCCACACTCATCAGGCCGCTGATAGCCGTGCCCAATGCATTTACACCCGGAAGGTTTTCGGGCGGCAGCTATAACAACGGTATTGTAAAAGTGGAAGGATTTGGTATTGCAAAAATGACATGGAGAATATACAACCGCTGGGGACAGAACGTGTTTACAGCAACCAATGTAAGCCAGGGATGGGATGGTACATTTAAGGGTGCCCTGCAGCCAATGGATGTGTATACCTATACATTGGATGCAGAATTTACAGACGGGCAGAAAGCGAGGAAGACAGGGGATATCACTCTGATAAGGTAATGCATAAATAAAACAACAGCAAAAGCTGATAGTAAAAATGCTAAGGATCAAAAAAATAATTGGAATAACGGCAAGTGTAACACTGTTTGCGGCATCGCTGCACGCACAGGACCTGCATTTTTCCCAGTTCTTTAATTCACCCCTTACCACTAATCCTGCCAATACCGGTTTTTTACCCGATGCTGATTACAGGTTTGGAGCCAACTACCGTAACCAGTGGAGTTCTGTAATGACAGTGCCTTACAAAACATCCAGCATATTTGGCGATGCACAATTACTGAGAGACAAATTTGAAAATGGCTGGCTGGGCATTGGAGGCGTATTATTAAGTGATATTGCCGGCAGTGGCAGTTTACGCAGTACAAAAATATATGGTTCGCTGGCCTATCACCAGCAATTAGGTGCCAGCAGCCTGCTCAGTGCAGGTTTTAATGTAGGCTGGGCCAATAAACGAATTGATGTAAGCAAACTAAAATTTCCCGACCAGTTTGACGGAAAGTTTTTTGATAACCCCTTCACATCGGTAAGCCTTACCAACACCAGTTCCAGCTATCTTGATGTGCAGGCAGGAATGAACTATGCCTATTTTCCGCAGGAGAATGTCTATATCAATGCTGGCTATTCCATCCAGCATGTAAACCGGCCTAAAGAAACTTTTTTTAACGATAATACCAATGCCGGAAGGATACCCATGAGGCATATTGGTTTTTTAAATGCCATTTTAAAAGTGAACGACAGGGTGATCATTAACCCCAATGCATATTTTACCACGCAGGCCAGGGCCACCGAACTGGTATTTGGATTAAACGGCAATTACAATTTATCAGAATTTGGAGAGAAGCAGCTGGTGGCAGGGTTGTATTACCGCCTGGGCGATGCCATTGCACCCATGGTTGGCTTTGAACTGAACAACCTGAAATTCACTTTCAGTTATGATGCCACCGTATCCTCCCTTAATAAATTCAATAACTACCGTGGCGCCAGCGAATTCAGTATCGTTAAAAAAGGTTTATACCCGCAGCATGGCGACAGGCAAACCATGTGCCCCAGTTTTTATTAAGCTCTTTACATAAAAAAAATCCCCCAACATGTTGGGGGATTTTCCAGTTTTTCAGGCGTACCGTATCAGGTGGTAACGGTTGTTTTTGATTGCTGTAATTCTTCTTTGGCTTTCTCCAGTTCCTTCTTTGCTTTTTCCATTTCCTTTTTGATCTCATCAGTATTGATGTTTTTCAATTCCTTTTTCATTTCCTTCATGGAGTTTTCAATTTCTGCATTTATTTTTTTCATGTCCACTTCTTTCAGTGCCCTGTTCACTTCCTCCATAATTTTTTTGGTGTCAATATCTTTCAGCGAAGCATTCACTTCATCCATGATCTTTTTGGTATCCACTTCCTTAAGGCTTTGCTGTACTTCCTCCATAATTTTTTTGGTATCCACCTCTTTTAAAGAAGCGTTTACTTCATTCATTATTTTTTGTACATCAATTTCCTTCAGGGCCTTGCTGATCTCAGCATTCACCTGGCCCAGGTCCAGCTGTTTCATTTCTTCACCCAGCTGCTTCATGGTACTTTCCAGTTCCTTCATGGCTTTATCAAATTCAGCGGCATCCATTTTTTTCTTGGGCTTGGTGGTATCTTCATACACTTCCTGTACACCCAGTTTTTGGTGAATAAAAGGGGAGTCCTGGAATGACATGGTGATGGCCCCGGTTACTAGCACTGCGGTAATGCCTGCCAGCGCTTTTTTGTGTTTTACAATAAATTGTTTCATGGCTTTACTTTATGTTGGTTAATGATAAATACGAATAAATTCGTAACAAATATAGGTGCACTGTTTTAATTTCTGTAATCCGTTAATAAAATTTAACATTTTAACGCTGTGCCGGCGGTTAAAGGTTTGCCAACCTTGTTGCAAAAGGGTTGTCAACCTTTGTAAGAAATGCTGATAAGATTAAAATATTCAACAAGGTTGACAACCATTGTCAACCCTTTGCAAACATCATTTTATCAGCTCGGTATTTTATACGATTTTTACACAAATAATGTTACAGATGGCAGCAGAAAAAATTACCACGCTGGCTGGTGAATATGTGGCACAGTTTAAAAATATTGTTGGGGATGCATTTGTATTGGTGGATGAAGAGAGCAGGGCAGATTATGACCATGATGAAACAGAAAACCTTCATTTTATGCCCGATGTGGTTATTAAACCACGTACTGCAAAAGAAATAAGCGCAGTAATGCAGATCTGTAATGCACATAAAATACCTGTTACACCCCGCGGTGCAGGCACCGGTCTGGCCGGTGGCGCTTTACCACAATTTGGCGGTGTGCTGATCTCGATGGAAAGGTTGAATGCCATTATAGACATTGACGAACGCAACCTGCAGGTTACTGTAGAGCCCGGCGTTATTACAGAGGTATTACAGAATGCTGTAAAAGAAAAAGGATTGTTTTATCCCCCCGACCCCAGCAGCAGGGGCAGTTGTTTTATTGGGGGCAATATTTCGGCAAACAGCGGTGGCCCCAAGGCGGTAAAATATGGTGTGGTAAAAGATTATGTGCTGAATCTTGAAGTGGTGCTGCCAACAGGAGAGATCATCTGGACGGGCGCTAATGTATTGAAAAACTCCACAGGCTATAACCTTACACAATTGATAGTGGGCAGCGAAGGCACCCTGGGCATTGTAACAAAAATTGTTTTAAAGTTATTGCCGCATCCCAAATACGACCTGCTGATGCTGGTGCCTTTTAATAATTTAGAAAAAGCAGGGGAGGCCGTGAGTGCCATTTTCAGGGCAGGCTTTACACCCAGTGCACTGGAACTGGTGGAAATTGATGCATTAAAAATTGTAAGTAAGATGATGGACAGCGTGGCGGTACCCGTTACTGATGACATGGCGGCCCATTTGATTATTGAAGTGGACGGCAACCATATAGATACACTGATGAGTGAAATGGAAGCCATTGCCGGGTTACTATCGGAATTTGATTGTGGCGAAATATTTTTTGCAGATGACGCCCAGCAAAAAGCGGAGTTATGGAAACTGCGGCGCCGTGTGGCAGAAGCCGTAAAAATAGACGGTTATACCATAGAAGAAGATACCGTGGTGCCAAGGGCGGCGCTGCCGGCATTGATAATGGGCGTGAAAGAACTGGGCAGGCAAAATAATTTTCATGCGGTGTGTTATGGCCACGCCGGCGATGGTAACCTGCATATCCGGATAAAAAAAGAAGGCAGTATATACAGTTTAAACAATCCCGATATTATTCCGTCTTTACAGGCATTGTTTACACTGGTGAAATCGCTGGGCGGTACCATCAGTGGCGAACATGGTGTGGGGCTGGTGCAAAAAGCATACATGGATATTGTTTTTGATGCAACCAACCTTTCGGTAATGAAAGGCATCAAAAAAGTATTTGACCCCAATAATATTTTGAACCGCGGAAAAATTTTTGATATATAAACACACTATAACATGGTAAAAAAAATTGGTATCCTGGTCCTGCTGCTGGCAGTGATAAACACATTGTGTTTTGCCCAATACCAGCGTGATGATGAACCGTCTAAAGGGTTTAAAAAAGAGAACCTGTTTACCGGCGGTAATGTGATGGTGTCTTTTTACAGCGGTGGCACTTCATTGGGGTTGAGTCCTTATTTTGGATACAGCCTTAACAGGTTTGTTGATGTGGCCGCCTCTTTAAATTTTAATTACACTTCGCAGCGTGACTACTATGTATACGGCGATAAATTAAAACAAACAGTTTACGGCCCGGGTGGTTTTGTAAGGCTGTTCCCCGTAAAATTTTTATTTGCACAGGCACAGTATGAACATAATTTTATTAAGCTGAAATATCTTCCTGCCCAGGGCAGCGGCTATACTGTTTCCAATACAAAAATAGATGCCAACAGTATGCTGGTGGGTGGTGGCTATTGCAGCGGCAGGGAAGGAGTGGGTACTGTTTTTTATTACCTTTCTGTAATGTGGGATATAAGTAAAGTGGCGGAGTCGCCTTATGTTGACGGGCTGGGAAGAAATTTTCCCATCATAAAAGCCGGCTTCCAGTTCCCTTTGTTCCAGGGTGGCGGCCGCAGGCGTAATTAAAGATGGTTTTCTATTTCTGCCGGTTCAGTAAGTACGGTTACACGGTCTTCAAGCCTGTCATACAAAAAATTTTCCTGCTGCATGGTTTTGGCGTGCGCCAGTAAATGGTCATAAAATCCTGCTGTATTTAAAATAAAGATCTCTTTGTTGTGGATGCTCAGCTGGTTCCAGGTAAGCATTTCAAATAATTCATCCAGTGTGCCGAAACCCCCTGGTAAAATAATGGCGGCATCACATTTCTCATAAAGCATTTTTTTGCGTACGTGCATATTATCCACCACAATCAGTTCTGTTATGCCCTGGTGACTGTGCTCCCTGTCAGTCAGCAACTGCGGTATAATGCCTGTAACTTTTCCGCCCTTTTCCAAAACAGCATTGGCAACAGCACCCATTATGCCTTTGTTGCCGCCACCATAAATCAATGTAATGTTCTTATCAGCAAGTATATGCCCCAGCAGTGTGGCATGTTTTTCAAACAGGGGGTTATTGCCACTTTTACTGCCGCAAAAAACTGCCAGCGATGTAATTGCCATAAATTAATTATCTTGAATTTAATTGCAAGCTAATTATTCAGTTTTAATTAATCATTATAATTTTTGTTATGTCGCCAGCAGTGTTATTTTCTTTTGTGATCGGTTATTTTGTAATACTACTGGTGGTGGCCTGGTACACCAGCAGGAACAGTAATAATGATACTTTTTTCAGCGGTAATAAAAACAGCAACTGGATGCTGGTGGCTTTTGGTATGATCGGCACCAGCCTCAGCGGTGTAACCTTTGTAAGTGTGCCGGGAGGCGTGGGCGATTTTACCGGCAATGCCTTTAAAGGGTTTGCCTATATGCAGGTGGCTTTTGGTTATTTGATCGGTTACGCGGTTATTGCATTTATATTATTGCCCCTTTACTACCGGCTCAACCTTACTTCTATTTATAATTACCTGCTGCAGCGCTTTGGAACAGTGGCTTATAAAACAGGTGCATTGTTCTTTATTATCAGCCGTACCGTGGGAGCAACGGCACGACTATATCTTGTTATCAATATCCTGCAGGTATTTATATTAGACAAACTGGGAGTTCCTTTTTTAGTGACTGCGGCAGTGATTTTGCTGATGATATTGCTGTATACTTTTGAAGGGGGGGTAAAAACAATTGTATATACCGACACACTGCAAACCTCTTTAATGATTGCAGGCCTTATTGTTTGCGTGGTGTATATTTTAAAACAGCTCAATTTATCAGGCGGCGAAGCCATCAGCCAGATCAGCAGTCATGGCTATTTTAATATTTTCAATTTTGATGTTAACAGTAAAAGTTTCTTTTTAAAGCAAATTGTGGGCGGGGCATTTATCACCATCGCCATGACGGGGCTTGACCAGGAGATGATGCAGAAAAATATCAGTGTAAAACGCCTGGGCGATTCTCAAAAAAATATCATCACCATGAGCATCGTGCTGGTAAGTGTGTTATTTCTTTTTTTGGTGTTAGGCGGTTTGCTGTACCTGTATACCACTTCCAAAGGCGCCGCCTATACCGAAGTGATGGTGAATGGCAAAATGGTGAAACAACTGCTGCTGAACGGGAATAATATGCTCGGCGATAAAATGTTTCCTTCTGTTGCCATGAATATGCTGCCCCCTGCCATGAGCATCATGTTTATCATTGCATTGATCTCGGCATTATTTCCCAGTGCTGATGGTGCATTAACTGCCCTCACATCGTCTTTTTGCATTGACATGCTGGGGATTCAAAAAAGAAACGACCTGGATGATAAAGCTAAAAAAAGGCTGCGCTTAACAGTGCATTTTACTTTTACTTTTATATTTCTTGTCTGCATATGGGTGTTCTATAAAATCGGCAATAACAGTATTATTGATAAAATTTTAGACCTGGCGGGATATACTTACGGTCCCCTGCTGGGCTTGTTTGCATTCGGTATTTTTACAAAACGCGGCCTGCATAACAGTTTGCTCATTACCGCAGTTTGCCTTATTGCCCCGGCCATCTGTTACGGGCTCAATGTGTATTCCGCCGAATTATTTGGCGATTATAAAATAGGTATAGAATTATTATTAATAAACGGTATTATAACATTTGCGGGCTTGTGGGCGATTTCAAAAAAAGACAGCGACCATGTTTTTATTCCCCAAACCAGCGACGATCAAAAAAATGTTAAGGGCTTTGGCCATTAATCATTCTTCATAATATTCCTGTAACTTTGTACGGTTAGTAAGTGCCATTCCATTTTAGTAAAAATTGGAATGGCATTGTATTTATATTATCAAACAAAAAAAATGAACGGAACAATTAACGTGTTAAAGCAGCGGAGCTGGAAAGAAAGCCAGGCACACAGCAGCTGGCAGATATTTAAGATAATGGCCGAGTTTGTGGACGGCTTTGAAGCATTGAGCAGGATAGGCCCCTGCATTTCGATTTTTGGAAGTGCCCGTACAAAACCCGGAAATAAATATTACGAACTGGCAGTTGATATCAGCAAACGTTTGGCAGAAGAAGGCTTTGGCATCATTACCGGTGGCGGACCCGGTATTATGGAAGCAGCCAATAAAGGTGCTTCCATTGCAGGCGGTAAATCGGTTGGCCTCAATATTGACCTGCCCTTTGAACAGCAGGCCAATCCATTTATCGACAGGGATAAATCACTGAACTTTGATTTTTTCTTTGTAAGAAAAGTCATGTTTGTAAAATACTCACAGGGTTTTATCATGATGCCCGGGGGCTTTGGTACCATGGATGAATTTTTTGAAGTGGCCACGCTTATTCAAACGGGCAAATTCAAGCAATCGCCAATGATACTGGTGGGCAGGTCATACTGGAGCGGGCTGATCAACTGGATAAAAGAAACCATGGGCGAAGCGGAACATAATATCAACCCGGAAGACCTGAATTTAATTCACCTGTTTGACACTGCTGATGAAGTGGTGGATTTTATGCTGGACTATTATAAATCAAAACCACTGGCCCCCAACTTTTAATGGAACTGGTAAACCATATTGCCGAGGCCTACGCCAAACGGTTTTCCTCGCAGCTGGATGCGGTACAGCAGGAGGTGGAAGATTATACTTTGCAAAATCATCCGCATGCGCAAATGCTGAGCGGGCATGTTCAGGGTAAGGTTTTGGAAATGATAAGCTGTATGATACAGCCGCAGCACATACTGGAAATAGGCACTTTTACGGGCTTCAGTGCCCTCTGCCTGGCCAAAGGTTTACAGCCCGGTGGCAGGCTGCATACTATTGAGTTAAGGGAGGAAGATGCTGCCACCGCACAAAAATATTTTAATGCAGCAAACGTTAATAATATAACCCTTCATACAGGTGATGCAAAGCAGGTAATTGGCACACTGCATGAGCAATGGGACCTGGTTTTTATTGACGCTGATAAAACAGGGTATATTGACTATTACGAATTAACTTTGCCATATGTAAAACAGGGCGGTTTTATCCTGGCAGACAATGTGCTGTTTCATGGCGAAGTGTTACAAAAAGAAGTCAAAGGAAAAAACGCAAAAGCTATACAGGCCTTCAATGAGCATGTGGCAAAAGACAGCAGGGTGGAAAATGTGCTGCTTACTGTAAGAGACGGCCTGATGCTGATAAAAAAGTTATAGTATGAAGAAATTATTTATAGCAGTTGTGTTATTTGTTGCAGACGGCACTGTGGCGCCGGCACAGGACCTGCTTACGCCTGAACAATACGTGGCAATGTACAAAGACATTGCTATACGGGAAATGAAACGTATGGGTGTACCAGCGGCCATTACGCTGGCACAGGGTATACTGGAAACAGAAAGTGGTAACAGTGTTCTTGTAAAAAAATCAAATAATCATTTTGGGATAAAATGTAAAAGCAGCTGGACGGCCGGCAGTGTAACACATGATGACGATGCTGCAGGAGAATGTTTCCGCTCTTATAAGAATGCAGAAGAAAGTTACCGCGACCACAGTAATTTTTTACGCGGCAGCGACCGGTACAGTTTTTTATTCCGGCTGGATGTAAAAGATTACAAAGCCTGGGCACAGGGGCTTAAAAAAGCAGGCTATGCCACCAATCCCAGCTACCCGCAAATTTTAATCAAACATATTGAACAGTATAACCTGCAGCAATATACTTTGGCGGCTGCAGATGAAGTGCCAAAATTTGATGCCGGTAAATATGAAGATGACAAAGAACTCCCGGTAACTCCCGAAAAAGAAGCTACGGCAGCATCCCCGCAAAATACCGAACCTGTACAGGAGAGTATTGTTGATATCAGTGATAAACCACTTGTGATCAATGGCAGCAAATGTGTGTATGCCGGTAAAGGCACTTCACTGCTGGTGGTGGCAACAAAAAATGATATACCACTGAGTAAGTTATTAAGCCTAAATGAACTTTCTGAAGACGGTATGCTGGCAAAAAATCAATATATTTTCCTGGAGAAGAAAGCCAAAACCGGTGACAAAGATTTTTATGTGGCAAAAAAAGGGGAATCTTTTTATGATATTGCACAGAATAACGGCATACAGTTACAGTACATGCTCGATTATAATAAACTCTGGGGTAATGAGGATTTACAACCGGGTACAAAAATTTATTTAAAACCCGGGTTATTGCCCGTATCAAAACCCGCAACAGCCATTGCCGTAACCGAAACCAAACTGCATACGGTACAACCTAAAGAGGGTCTTTACGCCATTGCCAAAAAATATAATGTTACTGTACAGCAGCTGAAAGACTGGAATAACCTGCAGGGCGAAATATTAAGTATCGGACAGCAATTAAAAGTATCTCAATAACCCTCCTTTAATATACCATGATGATAGAAGTATTTAATAAAAAATTTATTCCTTATATCACCGCACAGCAAATTGATGAACAGGTAAAAAAACTGGCAGGGGATATCAATAAGGATTATGCAGGTAAACGCCCGCTCTTTATTGCCATACTGAACGGCTCATTTATGTTTGCTGCAGACCTGTTCAAGGAAATCACCATTGATGCAGAGATCTGTTTTATAAAACTGGCATCTTATAAGGGTACCAAATCTACGGGGAATGTAATTACCTCCATCGGCCTGGATGAACCTTTAAAAGACAGGCATGTGATCATTGTAGAGGATATTGTAGATACGGGTAAAACACTGCATGAATTTTTGCCGCAGTTGTTTAACCAGCAGCCTGCCTCGTTAAAGATAGCGGCATTGCTGCACAAGCCCGATGCACTGGCCTATCCCGTTAAAATTGATTATCTTGGGTTTAATGTGCCGGATAAGTTTTTATTGGGATATGGGCTTGATTTTGACGGACTGGGCAGGAATTTGAGGGAAATTTACCAATTAACAGGGGAGTAACAGGCAACAGATCGGGAATTAATATTGTCTTAATAATATACTTTAACCTATCATTCCTGTGCCGCTACGATTGCGCTATATCATTGCTTTACTCTGCATGTCATCTTTTGCCCATGCCCAGTATTATATTCGGGGTGAGGTAAAGGACGAAAAGAACCAACCCCTGCAAAATGTACGCATCATCCAGCACTCCACCCGTATGCAATTCTATTCCGGGGCCTCGGGGGGATTTGGCATAACAGCCAAAGCAGTTACCGACTCATTAACTTTTAATCTTGAAGGGTATGAAACGCAAACCCTTAAAATAAATACAGACCAGTGGCAAACCGTAAATTTAAAGGTATTACCATCTAATGTAAACCGCAACCGCCCCAAACTGATTTCACTTACTAAAGACCTGAAGCAATCAACCAGGTTCCATTGGTATATAAATGATGAAACTTATTTTCAGCTGGTGGAAAATGAGTTTGTAAACGCCGGGAAATATCCCAATACAGGCTTTTCACTGAATGTTAACAAGGCTTCTTACAGCAATATCAGGCGCTTTCTCAATATGAGCAGTACGGTGCCACCGGATGCAGTACGTACAGAGGAATTGCTGAATTACTTTAACCTGCATTACCGCGAGCCTGAAGGAAAAAATATTTTCAAAATTGAATCCCAGTTAACATCCTGCCCCTGGGATGAGAATAAGCAGCTGCTTTATCTTAACATCAATGCTAAAAAGATAGACCTGAACATGGTGCCCAGCAGCAATTTTGTTTTTTTGATTGATGCCTCCGGCAGTATGGATATGCCCAACCGCCTGCCTTTATTAAAAGCCGCTTTCCAGTTGTTTGTAAAAAACCTGCGGCCAACCGATACCGTTTCTATTGTTACTTATGGTGGAACGGTGGGTGTTCATTTGCAGCCCACCAGCGGAGCCGATAAAGAAAAGATCATTAAGTCTATTGAAGAACTGGAAGCCAGTGGTGATACACCCGGCGAAGCCGCGATTATGACGGCATACCAGCTGGCCCGCAGCACGTTTATTAAAGGGGGTAATAACAGGGTGATACTGGCCACAGACGGTGATTTTAATGTAGGACTCAGTTCAGAAAAAGCCCTGGAGGAATTGATAACAAAAGAAAAGCAGGGAGGTGTTTTTCTTACCTGCCTGGGTGTGGGTATGGGTAATTTTAAAGATTCAAAATTAGAAACACTGGCAAAAAAGGGTAATGGCAATTATGCCTACCTGGATGATATTAAAGAGGCTGAAAAAGTACTGGTTAAAGAATTGACACAAACTTTTTACGGTGTGGCGGATAACGTGTATATGAATGTACAGTTCAATTCAAAATGGGTGAAAGAATACCGTTTGATTGGATTTGATAATAAAAGAGATGCTGTATTAGACAGTACTATTGAAATTGAAGGCGGGGAAATAGGCAGCGGCAGCAGCACCCTTGCGGTATTTGAAATTATACCTTCAGACGAACGTTTACTTACCGGCGATATTATAGATAACAACGGCATAGCAAAAGTTTCATTACGCTATAATTTGTGCAGCGATACCTTAAACCAGGTGATAGAACAGTTGTGTCCCCTGAATTTTATGGAGTTTAAAAATGTTGACCGTGAGTTCCAGTTCGCCACAGCAGTAACCATGTTTGGCTTGAAAATAAAACAGTCAAAATACATGAATGATGCCGATTGGGCGCTCGTGGAATCTATTGCCACAGCTGCACATGACCCGACCGATTACCTGCAAACCCAGTTCCTGGAACTGGTTGCCAAGGCAAAAAAAATATACAAGGGAAAAAAGAATAAAAAGCGAAAAGAAGATTAACTGAACATCTCCCTCACTTTATCAAAAAAAGATTTGTCATTTTTTTCTGGCTTGGGTACAAAGTTGGGACTGTGCTGTAATTTTTCCAGCATTTGCTTTTCTTCTGCAGTAACATGTTGCGGCGTCCAAACATTTACCTGTATTAACTGGTCGCCCTTTTCATAACTATTTACATTAGGGAAGCCTTTGCCTTTAAGCCTGAAAATTTTGCCGCTTTGTGTACCTGCAGGTATTTTTATTTTAGCCCTGCCGTCAATAGTGGGTACTTCTACCTGTGTACCAAAAACAGCATCAGGTATGGAGATGTGTAAATCAAAAGCCACATTTAAACCATCGCGGTGCAGTTGAGGATGTGCTTCTTCTTCAATCAATACAATTAAATCGCCATTACTGCCTCCCCGTTCACCTGCATTGCCTTTGCCACCCACGCTCAGCTGCATGCCTTCCTGCACGCCGGCAGGAATATCAATGGTTACGGTTTCTTCACCATACACACGTCCTTCACCCTTACAGGCCGTACATTTATTCGTAACTGTGGTGCCTTCGCCATTGCAGGTAGGGCAGGTGGTTACAGTTTGCATCTGGCCCAAAAAAGTATTCTGTACCCGGCGTACCTGGCCACTGCCGCCACAGGTGCCGCAGGTATTTACGCTGTTCTTATCTTTTGCACCGTTGCCACCGCAGGTTGTACATAAAACATGTTTTTTAACCTTGATGGTTTTTGTAGTGCCTTTTGCGATCTCTTCAAAATTGAGTTTAATTTTTACACGCAGGTTACTGCCCCTTACACCACGGCTGCGGCCCCCTGAACTTCTTCTTCCTCCTCCGCCGCCTCCAAAAAAACTGCCAAAGGGGCTGTCATCGCCAAAAATATCTCCAAACTGGCTAAAGATATCATCCATATTCATACCGCCTCCACTATAACCTCCTCCGCCTCCCCGCCCGGGCCCAAATGCCTGGTGTCCAAAACGGTCGTACTGTGCCCTCTTATCGGTATCACTTAATATTTCATAAGCTTCGGCGGCTTCTTTAAATTTTTCTTCTGCAGATTTATTTCCGGGGTTGCGGTCGGGGTGGTACTGCATGGCCACTTTGCGGTATGCTTTTTTTATCTCATCCTGCGATGCAGATTTTGAAACCCCCAATATTTCGTAAAAATCTTTTTTAGACATAGTTGCTGGCTACAAGCTTGAATGAAAATTAGACTGCGGCCTGGGTACCAATAGTTACCGTCCTGCAGTGTTGTTATTTTATTTGCCTACCACCACTTTGGCAAAACGAATGATTTTATCGTGGAGGTAATATCCTTTTTCTGCCTCATCAATTACCATCCCTTTTTGTGCATCGGTGCCGGGCAGTTCAGCTATGGCTTCGTGCTTTTCCACATCAAAAGCCGTATCAATGCTTTCCATGGCCTTAAGGCCTTTTGACTGCAGCTTATTTTTAAGTTTGTTAAACACCAGTAAAACACCTTCTTTTACCTGTTTAATATCTTCAGTTACCTGCATTTGTTTTTCAGCCCTGTCGCAATCATCCAGCACTTCAAGTAAAGCGCCTATAACGTCTTTATTTGCTATTTTGGCAAACTCATCACGTTCCTGGCGGCTGCGTCTTTTAAAATTATCAAACTCCGCAAAGAGCCTCAGGTACTTGTCTTTTTGTTCCTCCAGTTCTGACAGTAGCTTTTCACTGGCTTCTGCTGCATTGTCATTACTTAAATGGTTGCTCCCGGGTACATCTGCATCCGAATTAATATCCATATTAACCGTTTCGGTGGGTATTGTTTCTTTTTCTGCCATACTGTTTTATAAAATTGGTTGCGAAGGTACAACAGTCAAACATTTTGCCAATATGCTTTTACAGCCAAAATGGCAAATTTTTAAAAATAGAAATTTCGGGTGTAACTGGCAGGATGGCGAGCTTATTTAAGCACCAGGAACCGGGCGGTTTCAATCAGCCTGCCGCTATTGTCGCGGAGCTGGTAAAAGTAAAAGCCTCTTGAAAAATCGTTGAGCAGTAAAGTTATTTTTTGAGGGGGGCTTTTGAGCTCGTATACTTTTTTACCGATATAATTGTATATCTCGAAAGAGAAAGACTTATCATAGCCATTTACGAAATCAAAATTGATTACCGTAGTGGCAGGTATTGGATATAACTTTATAAGCTTTTCAGTACCATCTCCCGGGGAGGAGCTTTTATTTTGAGAAGCAGAAGTAAAATTTAATCCAATAATAAAAATAAGTATGTAAAAAATTTGTTTCAATAAAGTAAAGTTAATTAAATACTTTGATTTACAAGTACTGACACCAAAAAAATGCCGCTTTTTGTTAAAATGGCGTTTTGGCCAACTTTCCCTGCCAGAAAAACGTAAAAAAACTAGTTTAATTGCTCCAGTTTTTGGTTTATTGCTTCAAAATCGGGCATATCCCCGGCAGACTCCAGTACTTCGGCATATTGCACAACCCCCTCCTTATCAATAATAAAAGCAGAGCGCTTGCTTACCCCTTTCATCCATCCAATAAAGGCATCATAAAGGCAGCCATATTGGGCCGATACTTCCTTATTAAAATCGCTCAGCAGGTCAAAATTATACCCCTGTTCGGCTTTATATTTTTTAAGTGTGGCATAAGAGTCCACCGATATGCCAAAAACGGCGGCATTGGCATTATTGTACCGGGCAATATCATCCCTTATGGCACAGAGTTCCTGGGTGCAAACACCTGTAAATGCAAGGGGAAAGAAAAGGAGTAACACGTTTTTGCCCCGCTGTTCGCTAAGGGTAACCTTATTCCTGTCGGAATTATAAAGTGTAAAATCAGGGGCCACCTGGCCGATGGTAATAGTCATCATAAACGGGCTGTTTTTTATAAAGATATTTTTGTAAATATATTTAACAGCATTTGCATCTTTTGGTTTACTTACCCGAAAGTTTTAAGGCATAAAACCAGCAGCCCATATGCACAGGTTAATGCAAATATACCCTTGGCCGTTTTGTCTTTGTGGGTGTTGATATAGAAGGTGAATAGAACGGCATTTACCAGTAACGCAAGGCTCAGGGCAACAGAAAGTGTATTATGCCCCTGCTCTTTGTACATATATTCAAAAGTGCTGGCGTAAGAAAATGAATTAAACTTCATGTATTTAAAAATAAAAATGCCCAGCAGGGGGCCCACAAATCCAAGTATGGTCCCGAAAATAAAATTGTCTTTCTTAAAAATCATTTTAAAAGGTTGCTTTTTTCAAGTTGCTGTTTAAGGGTATAGTTGGTAAGGTCAAACTGAACAGGCACCACGCTTACATAATTATTTTCAAGTGCCCAGACATCGGTGTCTTTACTTTTATCAAAATTTAAAAATTTGCCGGTGAGCCAGTAATATTTTTTTCCGTGGGGATCTTTACGTTCTTTAAAATCTTCTTCGTATTTGGCATAAGCCTGTTTGCATACTTTAATGCCTTTTATCAGTTCGGCACTAACAGCAGGAATATTCACATTTAATAAAAGGTGCTTGTCCATTTTTTTACTCATCAGCGCACTTACAATTTTATGGACATAAAAACGGGCCGCTGTAAAATCAGCTTCAATATTATAATCCAGCAGCGAAAAGCCAATGCTCGGAATACTTTCAATAGCAGCTTCCATTGCTGCACTCATGGTGCCGCTGTAAATTACATTTATGGAATGGTTGGCGCCATGGTTAATGCCACTCAGGCAAATATCAGGCTTACGGTGCAGCACTTTATCAACAGCCAGTTTTACACAGTCAACCGGGGTGCCGCTCGTTTGCCAGGCTTCCACGCCGGTAAAAATATCTACACGGTTCATGCGCAGCGGCTGGCCAATAGTAATGGCATGCCCCATGCCGCTCTGTGGTTTATCCGGTGCCACCACCACCACCTTACCTAAATCTTTTACGGCTTCCACCAGGTTTTTAATGCCCGGGGCAGTAATGCCATCATCATTAGTGATAAGGATAACCGGTTGTACTTTCTTTTTAGGAGCTGGCATGTTGTAATCGTAAATAATGAATGTTAAAATTGTGGAAACCAAGCCCGGCCAATACCTGCCTGGCGGAAGGGCCAGGGTATCATGGCAAGAATGATCAATAAAGCAATGCCAAAGAAGATCAGACTGCGTTTATGTTTTTGGGCATCATTGCCGGCACGCTTTACCATACTGCGCCCTATATGTACCAATAACCAGGCAATGATCATCATCAAAGCATGCTCAACAGAAAAGAAGCGCTGTACACCATCTTTCATTACTGCACCGGCATTGGTTTTTAAATTGTCGAACCACATGCCGCTGAAATATAAAATTAAACCCAGCAACAGCTGTATATCGCAGCATATCATAAAAAACAGGCTGGTTTTATTATCACCGGAAGTATAATTTCTTTTTGCAGATACACCGCTGATGGCTTTAATGATCGTAAGCAGGCCAAACAGCAGTACTGCCCAGCGCAGGATATTATGTATTGGTAAAATATAGTTCATGTAAGTTGATTTGATACAAAAATAAGGTAAGTGCAGATAATGGAAGGGGCATTTGTTATAAATAAACTCAGCCAGATGGATATTACCCCATCTAGTTACTGAATAAACCAACCTCACCACAAAAAAATAAAAATTATCTTTGCAGCCTATCAGCCGGGTTATCGCCCCCAACTAGTTGGGGGAGGAAAGTCCGGACAGCAAAGGGCAACACACCGGTTAACGGCCGGCCCCCCCAACTTGTTGGGGGGAAGAAAGTGCCACAGAAAATAACTGCTCCTCTCTTGACATGCTTCGAAAATCTCAGCATGACAAGAGAGGAGTAAAGGTGAAAACGTGAGGTAAGAGCTCACGGGTTTTTGCAGTAATGCATTAATTGGGTAAACCTTGTGTGCTGTAATGCCACGTATATCAGCGTTTGAGGGCGGCCCGCCCGATGCTACGCAAGTAGCTGCGTTGAAGGGTAGGCAGCAAGATTGCAACAGTAATGTTGCAGCCAGATAAATGATAACCCCCTCAACTTGTTGGGGGACAGGATCCGGCTTACAGGCTGATAGATTTTTAAATTATTAATGGCACGCTGTACAGCGTGCCATTTTTTATAATTGAATCGGTAAAATAATAAACATCATTTCAGGTACGGCATTTCATTACCGGTCGCATACCATGCAGCCACACCTTTATTTTTTTATTACCATTACCTGGTCTATTTTCTTTTCAACCGGGGTTACGGTTTGAAGGAAGCGGTACAATGCTTTTATTTCCATATCACTCATCCTGCCAAACGGCCCCCAGGGCATGGGTGATTGCGGGTACACTTTCCCTTTGCGGAACCTTTCTAAAAACATGGCTTCAGTCCAGCTTTGTATATGCCCTGTTTTTTTATCAGGAGTAAGATTGGGGGTATGGAAAACATAATTTTTATCAACAGGTGATTCCATTTCAAAACCACCGGCAAAAAAAGGTCCAACAAACTTTCCTGTTTTAAGATCCCTGTCGGTATGACAGCCCCGGCAATTGGCAACATACATGGCCAGGTATTTTCCATATGCCGCTGTTGAATCCGGCATTACCGTTTTTTGTACTTCACCGTCGGGGCCAACCGGTTTAATCATAAAGGCTTTAATTACTTTTCCCAACAGGTTATAGGAGTGATCCGGCACTTTATTTTTTACAGGTGCTGCAGAGCGGATAAAAGAAATAATGGCTGCCAGGTCATCATCGCTGGTATTATGAAAGGGCATAAAGTCCAGCAGGGCTCTGCCATCATACCCCACACCATAACGCAGCGAACGGGCAATTTGCGAATCGGCCAAATTACCAATGCCTGTTTCTTTGTCTGGTGTGATATTTCTTACATAAAAATCTCCAATGGGCAGGTTAAAAACCCTTCCACCAGATAGTGCCACTTCCTGTCCTTTGTTTACCAGGTCTTCTGAACCCGCTGGGCCATGGCAATCGGCACAATGAGCAGGGCCATACACCAGGTATTTCCCTCTTGCCAATACAGCACTGTCTTTACTTGCATGAATAGCAGGATAGGGAGCATCATATGTAATGTTTTGCCGTAACGAAACGGTAATGGTTAAACCAATAATAAGCAACAGCAAAATGATGCCCGTCCACTTTAAAATTTTTTTAAACATGGTTGTTGGTTTTGGTTAAGGTTTAAATAGTTTTTTTATTGCTTGCTGAATGTTCCTGCATCAACATCTTTAATAAACGATATTAATCCGGGGAAATAATGCGACTGGTCATCATACATACTCATATGACTTCCTTCCGGGCAAAGCAAATATCTTCCCTGCTGAACCTGGGTGCTCATCCATTTCATATGTTCCGGATCCATGGTGTCATGTTTGCCGCCAATGGTTAGGGTGGGTACTTTTATTTGCGGCAGCTGTTTGGTAATATCCCAGTTAACAAGGTTGCCGCCAACTCCAAATTCGCTGGGCCCCTGCATGGTTACATATAATGACTGGTTCATTTTATTAAAAGAGCGGCTCATAGGCTCGGGCCATTGCTCCAATGGTATACGGCAGATATGTTTGGCATAAAAATTCGGCATCAGCAGCTCCATGTATTTTGGATTTTCAAAATCTCCTTTGTTTTCTATCTGCCTGATGGTATCTAAAATTTTAGGGTCAAACTGCGGGGCCAGTACTTCCTGCGCATATTTACCATAAGCAGGGCAACTGCTCATCATATTACTGATGATGAGCCCCTTTAAATTATCCTGGTATTTTAAAGCATATTGCATGGCTAAAATGCCACCCCAGCTATGGCCCAGTAAATAAAAATTATCTTTTGTAAGGTGGAGTGTTTTGCGCACCTGTTCCACCTCTTCCACATAACGGGGCAGGTCCCACATGCTGGTGTCTTTGGGATTATCTGAAAGGCCACAGCCTAATTGGTCATAATAAATAAATTCAATGCCTTCCTGCGGGAAAAAACTTTCAAAACATTCAAAATATTCATGCGTGGCACCGGGCCCGCCATTAAGTAACAATACTTTTATTTTGGGATTGTTGCCTATACGTTTTGTCCAGATATTGAATTTCCCCTTGGGTGTTTCTATAGGAAAAACCTTAACGCCGCCGGTTTGTACTTCTTTATACAGGTCATTGGCAACAGCAGTGGTGGATGTTTTTTCTTTGGTGGTATCGTTACAGGATAATAGTGCAGCAAATGCTGACAGGAGCAGAAATTTTCTCATGTGTGCAATAGTTTAGTTCCTGTAAAATAAAACTAATTGCGGGTAAATGCAACAGGGGCTTATGAAGGCTGAACAAATTCTTTAAAAATGCTGCTTTTTATACCGGGCCATTCCTCCTTTATAAAACTAAAAAAATGGCTGTGGCGGATGCTGCCGTTTTCATTTACCACATGGTTACGGAACACCCCTTCCCGTGTGGCCCCAATCTTAAGCATGGCTTTTTGTGATTTTAGATTGAGGTGACTGGTCTTTAATTCGATGCGGTTAAGCTGCAGTTGTTCAAAGCCATAGGAGAGGAGTAAAAATTTACAATGTTTATTAAAGCCGGTGCCCTGCATGGCAGGATGTATCCATGTCCACCCTATTTCCAGTTTTTTATTGGCAAAATCTATATTGCCATAGCGGGTGCTTCCCACATACTGCTGAGTATGTTTATTAAAATAGGCAAAGGGATATGATTTTTGCTGCTCTTTTTCTTTTAATGCCGTGTTGAAATATTTTTTAAAATCTTCCGGGGAACTGATCTGCTGGATGGTGTACAGCCATAACTCTTTTTGCATGGCAGTGGGCAGCAACAGGTCAAAGTGCTTTTCTTGCAAAGGTTCAATACGTACCAGTTCGTCTTCTAAAATAAGCGGGCTGCTGAAAAAATTACTGTAGTCCATTAATATTTTTCTTTTAATAAGGCGGCCACCACTTTGTCGATAGGCAGTGTAAGGTGGTCAGGTGAAAAATTATTCCAGTCAATAAAACGGAAGGTCTCTGTTTCGGAAGTTTCTTTATATACCATCATTTGCTGTTCATCAAAATCAAAAGCTGTGGTTCGTAAAGGTGCTGTTATGGGCTCCAGTGCCCTCGCAAAATAATAGATGGAAATGATCTGGTCTTTATTGTTAAAGGCACTGATCTGGAAAAAATCGGTGGTGTAAATATGATCTTCAATTTCCACCTGAAGCTGCATTTCTTCCATAAATTCCCGCTTCAGGCAGTCGCGGGTGCCTTCGCCAAACTCCAGCCCGCCGCCGGGAAATTTGGTGATGCGCATACCCCTTATCAGCTCATCACTTACCAGCACCTGCTTTTGCTCATTTAATAAAATTCCGTACACCCTTATTGTAAACATAACAGCAAATTAAAACCATTTTTTCTTCATAAAATAGGCGCTGATAATTATTGAGATAATGATGGAAATGATTATCGGCACGTAAAAGGAATGCGGCAGGTCCTGCCCCGGTATGGGAACATTCATCCCGTATATACTGGTAACCAGTGCCGGTAAAGAAAGGATGATGGTAATGGAAGTAAGCCGTTTTAAAACACTGTTAAGGTTATTGGAAATGATGCTGGCAAATGCATCCAGTGTACTGCTGAGGATATTGGTATAGGTATTGGCCATCTCCAGCGCCTGGCTGGTTTCCACAATCAGGTCATCTATAAATTCTTTTTCTTCTTCATTCAGCTGCAGGATATTTGTCCGCACCATTTTAATCATCAGCAGTTCATTGCTGCGCAGTGCCGTAACAAAGTACACCAGGCTCTTCTGTATCCTTACCAGTTCCAGCAGCTCGGCATTACGGTTGCTGTCGTATAATTTCTGTTCCAGTAAATTCCTGCGCTGGTTTATTTCTTTAAGGTATTCCTGGAAATTGGTGGTGATCTTTTCAAAAATTTTCAGCACCATCATATTTTTTTTATCTGGATGCCGGTTTTGAAAACTGTTGAGGAATTTTTTGATGGCTTCGTTTTCAAATGAGTTTACTGTTACAATCTGGTTGTGTGTTAAAATGATACAGATAGGGATGGTGATGTAAAAGGCATCACTATCATTAAAGGAATTGTTTTCTGCAGGTGTTTTTATCACGATCAATTTTACATTGTCGTCAATTTCATAACGGCTGCGCTCATCTATATCCAGGGAGTCTTTTAAAAAATCGATCGGTATGTCAAGGCCTTCGCTCAGTTCTGTAAATTCTTCCTGCTTCAGCGGCGGCAATACATTTACCCAGGTGCCAATTTCGGGCCTGTCAATCTCAACTGTCTGGTGTTCTATATTTTTAAAATACTGGATCATGGTTACTGTGCTGCATTTTTTACAGCAATACTGTTTTGGTGATGCTGTGTATGGAAAATAGTGAAATAACAAAGCTCCCGTAATGTAATTCTGCCCAACAGCGGATGTTTTACAAGGTAATTGTCAAGGTCTTTTTCTGTTCTGTTCTGCTCCAGTGCCACAATAAATTTTGATGCAGCATTTTCCCATTCATCCATCATTTTTTCTTTTGTAATGGTAATGGGTAAGGGTTTAGGTACAAACCGGCCAGATGCGGTGCCGCCATCCTCCAGTTTCTTTTTGTATTTTATCACCAGTTCTTCGTAGGTACTGGAACCGCGGTTGGGTTTACCGCCCACCCACCTTACCAAAAATTTAGGCAACGTAAAGGCAAGGGCGGAAGTATTGGTGGCGATGGCAAGATGTTTTACATTTTCAGCCACCGACCATTTAGCAGTGGGCTTGTCAAAAAAAATATTTTGATCAATGCTGCTGCACAATTTTGTAAAATTGGAAAAAGACAGCCGCAATGCATTTATAATTTCAGCCTTTGTCATACTTCCATTTCTCCTTTAAACACAAATACTGCGGGGCCGCAAAGCCAGATGTTTTCAAAATGCTCGTCGTCTGTTTTTTCAAACTCCACACTTAAATGACCGCCGGGTGTTTGCACTTCCACGCGGTTAAATCCCTTTGCATTATGGGCGCTTACCAGGGCACATGCAGTTACACCGGTACCGCAGCTGTAGGTTTCGTCTTCCACTCCGCGTTCATACGTACGTACGTAAATACTGTCATCATCAATATTCTCTACAAAATTTACATTAATACCTTCTTCTTTAAAAGGGGCGCTGTTACGTATTTCGCGGCCGGTTTCCACCACATCCACATCTTTTACATGTGTGGCAAATTTTACAAAATGCGGTGATCCTGTATTGAGGATGGCATAGGTGGAATGCTCTTCCACTTTATCCACATCTTTCATTTTTAAGCGTACAGATTTATCGATGCTGATATCGGCAAGGTGTTCGCCGTCGGGAGCCATAAATTTATACAGGGTTTTATGTATGCCTATATCATAGGCAAACATGGTTAAGCACCTGCCGCCGTTACCGCACATGCTGCTTTCATTGCCATCGGCATTAAAATAGATCATTTCAAAATCGTAGCCTGCTTTAGCACCCAGCAGCATCAACCCGTCGGCACCAATACCATAACGGCGGTCGCAGATATGCTTTACCTGTTTTACTGTAAGGCCGCTGTATTTATTATCCCTGTTGTCCAGTACGATAAAATCATTACCGGTGCCCTGGTACTTATAAAATTCTAATTTCATTTTAATTTGTTGATAAAATTTCCAGTGTTTTAATAATTAAATTTTCTACTGTTGCGGCGCCGTCTTTGCTGAATTCTTTTGCAATGCGGTTGGCAACAATGGCGCTGAGCGATAAGCAGCGGTGCCCCAATATTTTGCCCATTCCGTAAATGGCCGAGGTTTCCATTTCAAAATTGGTGATGCGGTGCTGCCCAAAACTAAATGTGGTCAGCTGGTCAATAAGTTCCGGGTGCGTAAGGCCCATGCGCAGCACCCTGCCCTGCGGGCCGTAAAATCCCGGGCAGGTAACGGTAATGCCCTGGTAAAAGCCATCAACAAAATTTTTAAGCAGCGAAATATCTGCTGTGCTGATATAAGGGTTGGAAATGCGCTGGTGCATTTGTGTATGGGTGTTAAAAGCCTGCAGCAGCTGTTTTTCTTCTTCGTTATTATGCTGGATATAAAAATTAAGCAGGTTATCCAGTCCAAAAGCATGGGTGCTGGCCACAAAACTGTCAACAGGGATTTCTCTTTGTAAGGAGCCCGATGTACCTACCCGTATAATGTTAAGCGGGGTTAATGTCTCTTTTATCTGCCTGGTTTCAAAATCAATATTTACCAGTGCATCCAGTTCATTGATAACTATGTCAATATTGTCGGGGCCAATGCCGGTGCTTACACAACTGATTCTTTTTTTACCCACGTAACCGGTATGCACAATAAATTCCCGGTGATGGTTTTTATATTCGGTGGAGTCAAAATGTTTGCTTACCTCAGCCACACGGTCGGGGTCACCAACAGTTATGATGGTGGTGGCTATTTCTTCGGGGCGGCAGTTGATATGGTAAACAGCACCCCGGCTGTTGATAATTAATTCTGATTCTGCTATCCGGCTCATCTTAAAAATTTTTGAAAACCCTTATTTAAAATAATGCCTAAAAATACCCTATTTTTGCAACACTAAAAAGGTCCTGTGTCCGAGTGGCTAGGTACGGCTCTGCAAAAGCCTCTACACCAGTTCGAATCTGGTCGGGACCTCTAAAATTTAAGCCGGTTTCTGATAACTGGCTTTTTTATTACTGATATGAAAGCAAAACTGATGTACCGGCTGGGGCTGCTGGCCTGCGTGGTGTTGATGGTATCCTGTTTTTTACCCTGGACCTACCATGCTGATGTAGCTAAAAATTTTACCGGTTTTTTTTCGGAAGGTGATAATTATGGTAAGCCGGGCAGGTACCTGTGTTTTTTTGCGGGGGTTATTTTAATTTTTATGCTGCTGCCCAAACTCTGGGCTAAACGCACCAACCTGTTTTTTGCAGCCCTGCTGATGGCTTATGCTATTAAAAATTACATCCTGTTTACATCCTGTTATATGGCATACTGCCCCGAAAAAAAACCGGGTATTTACCTGATGATAATTTCGGCAGCAGTTATTTTAGTAGCCGTGGCTTTTCCCAATATGAAGCTGCCGGATACGAAACAGGACCAGTGATCCCAATTCGTTTTACAGTCGGTACTTGTATATCTGCAAATGGGTATATTGCCCGTGGTATTTTTATACTTATAAAAAAAGAGTATCTTCAGCAGCATAAATTAAACCCTTATGCCTATTTATATGGACGTGCATATCGTGCCCGGGGTAAAGGCACTGGATGTAGCCCATGCGCACCATTTGGATTTACTGCACCAGAATGAATTTGAGTGTAAGTGTATGACCTATTGGGTGGATGAGGGAAGGGAAAGTATTTTTTGCCTCATCGAAGCCCCGACCAAAGAAGCGGTTGAAGCCATGCATAATAAGGCACATGGCCTTATTCCCAACAGGGTGATAGAAGTAAAAAGCACGTTGGTTGAATCTTTCTTAGGCAGGATCTATGACCCTGCCGATGCCACCATTACCGAAGATGGTCTTAAGGTTTTCAGTGAGCCTTCCTTCCGCATATTACTTATAACAAAAACTACTGACCCTGTTTTATTAAAGTATAATCTTGGTGCTGAAAAAGCCAGTGGCCTGCTCAACAGTCAAAATGAAATAATAAGAAAGCACCTGCAGCAGTTTGGCGGCAGGGAAGTGGAGCACAGGGGAACAGGATTCATTATTTCATTTAATGGGGCAACTAAAGCGGTTTCCTGTGCACTGGCAATACTGGAAGCGGTAGCGGCAGCAGGGGGTGAGCAGACCGGTTTTAAAATTGGTATTCATGCCGGGGAGCCCATTGAAAAAAGCAATAATCTTTTTGGAGATACTTTACAACAAGCCGCAAACATATGCAGCATTGCAGGTAACTTAAAGGTGGCTGT
>Ga0209023_10001473_pt1 | contig 31525 bp, 28 predicted proteins | sample LakOneMetagenome_FD_187468 | JGI IMG/M metagenome (GOLD analysis project Ga0209023, IMG submission 187468) | Freshwater and sediment microbial communities from Lake Erie, Canada (SPAdes) (version 2) | ecosystem: Environmental > Aquatic > Freshwater > Lentic | place: Lake Erie, Canada...
CATCGGGCCAGCTCCAGCGCTTCGTGCCCTTCGACGTGTCCGAGGGCATCTTGCGGTGGGCGGCCCAGACCATCGCCGAGCGGCACCCGGGCCTGGCGGTCCACGGTGTGGTGGGCGACTTCGACCGCCACCTCAGCGAGGTGCCCGACGGCGGGACTCGCATGGTCGCCTTCCTCGGCGGCACCATCGGCAACTTCGAGCCCGCTCCTCGGGCCCGCTTCCTGGCCGACCTGTCCGCCACCCTGGTCGCCGGCGACTCGCTGCTGCTCGGCACCGATCTGGTCAAGGATCCTGATCGCCTGGTGCGGGCCTACGACGACGACGCTGGCGTCACCGCGGAGTTCAACCGCAACGTGCTGCGGGTACTGGCCCGCGAGCTCGAAGCCGATGTCGACCCCGAGGCCTGGGACCACGTGGCCCGCTGGGACCCCGAGGAGGAGTGGATCGAGATGCGGCTGGCACCACAGGGCACGCAGCGCATCGCCGTGCCACACCTCGGGGTCGACCGCACCTTCGAGTCCACCGAGACGCTCCGCACCGAGGTGAGCGCCAAGTTCCGGCGCGAGAAGGTCGAGGCCGAGCTCGCCGCCGCCGGACTCACCCTCACCCACTGGTGGACCGACGCGCAGGGAGACTTCGCCCTGAGCCTGGCCGTGAAGCGCTGACCAGCGAGCTGACCTGCGACGGTGCGTTCAGGTGCCGGTGAAGTTGGGCTGACGCTTCTCCTTGAAGGCGCGAGGACCTTCCTTGGCGTCGTTGGTGTTGAAGATGATCGGCTCGCCGATCTCCAGCTCCCGGGCCAGGCCGTCGGCCTCGGACATGCCGGCCGTCTCCCGCATGCTCTTGAGTACCGCGGCAACCGCCAGGGGGCCGTTGGCCGCGATCTGGTCGGCCAGCTCCCGCGCCTTGGCCAGCGCCTGGCCGTCGGGCACCACGTGGCCGATGAGCCCGATCTCCTTGGCCTCGGCGGCCGAGATCAGCCGGCCGGTGAGGAGCAGGTCTGCGGCGTTGGTGAAGGCGATCTGACGCTGCAGTCGCACCGTGGACCCACCCAGCGGGAACAGCCCGCGTCGGACTTCGGCGATGCCCAGCTGCGCCGACTCGCCGGCCACGCGGATCTCGGTGGCCTGGAGGATCTCGGTGCCGCCGGCCACGCAGTAGCCCTCCACCGCAGCGATGATCGGCTTGGAGGGGCGGAAGTGCCGAAGGAGGGCCTTCCAGTGCAGGTCGGGATCCTCGGCCATGCGGGCCATCTCCTCGTCGGAGAACCCGGTGGCCAGGGCCTTGAGGTCCATGCCGGAGCAGAAGTCGCCGCCGGCGCCGGTGAGGATGCCCACCCGGAGCTCGGGGTCCTCGTCGAGCAGCTTCCAGGCGTCGGCCGCCCCCACCAGCATGGTGGGGCTGAACGCGTTCTTGGCCGCAGGTCGGTTGAGCGTGACGGTGAGGACGTGACCGTCTCGCTCGACGATCAGGTGCGGTTCTTCTTCGGCTGCCATCCCGACAGACTAGAACACGTTCCAGTTCTGAGGGGCAGTCCGCGCCCCACCGTCTCGCTAGTTCGAGCCCTCGCGCGCCGCGGCCTCGACCTTGGCCAAGGCCTCCACGATGCGGTCGGTCTGGGCCTGCTGCTCGACCACCAGGCGAGCCAGCCAGAAGCGCAGGATCCGGGCGAGCGAGAACCGGAGGAACAGCCCGATCCCCACCATGATCAGGGCCAGGCCGAGGAGGCCGCCCGAGATGAGCATGGGCATCTGGTCGGCCACGTACTTGCTGCCCGACGCGTTCCACCAGGCCACCACGATCATCACCACGCCGATGATGGGCAGGGCGACCCCGAGCTTCATCAGCAGGGCCTCCGAGTCCGACGACGCTTCTGGAACGTGCAGGTCGGCCACGCCGGCTTCGAACCGATCGGTGGAGGTGCCCGATGCGGCGGGGGCGGACGAGAGGTCGGTCATGAGGAGGCTCCGAGGTAGGCGGCCGAGAGTTGGGCTTCGAGGTCTGCGGGAACACCGGCGGCCACGACGTTGCCGTGCTGCATGATCACGGCTCGGTCGGCGACGCCGAGGACGGTACGGGCGAACTGCTCCACCACGAGGATGGAGACACCATCGTGGGCGATCTTGGCCACCAGCTCGTAGAGCTCGGCGACCACGAGCGGTGCCAGCCCCATGGACAGCTCATCGATGATCAACAGAGCTGGGTCGGTTGCCAGGCCACGGGCCATGGCGAGCATCTGCTGCTCGCCGCCCGAGAGGGTGCCGGCCATCTGGTCGATGCGCTCCCCGAGCCGGGGGAAGCGACTGATGGCCCGGTCCATCAGCACCGACTCGTCGATCCCGCGGTAGGTGGCCATGCGCAGGTTCTCGCGGACGGTCAGGTTGCGGAACACGCCCCGACCCTCGGGGATGGTGCACATGCCGATGCGGGCGAGGGCCTCGGGCTTCACGCCGTTGACGTGACGGCCGGCGACGTGGACGCAGCCCGACGAGGCCGGGAGCTGGCCGGTGGCAACGAGCAGCGTGGTCGTCTTGCCCGCACCGTTGGGTCCGAGGAGGGCGACCACCTCGCCGCGGGGCACCACGAGATCGACGCCGTGGAGCACCTCGATGCGGCCGTATGCCGCGGTGACGCCGCGCAGTTCCAGCAACGGCGCCGGGCTCTCGTCGACCACGAGCCCGTCGGGATGATCGATCGACCGGGTGCTCATGCCGTGGCTCCCACGTCGGGGCCCTGGCCGAGGTACGCCTCGATCACGGCCTCGTCGGACTGGATCTCGGCTGCGGTGCCCTGGGCCAGGACCCGTCCGAAGTTGAGCACCGTGATCTGGTCGCAGAGCCGCATGACCAGCGGGACATCGTGCTCCACCAACAAGATGGCGAGGCCGTCGGAGGCAAGTTCGAGGAGGATCTCGGCAAACCGAGCGCTCTCCTTGTCATCGAGTCCCGAGGCCGGCTCATCGAGGAGGAGGACGCGGGGCCGACAGGCGAGGGCGCGCGCCAGTTCCAGCAGTCGGGCGTTGCCGGTGGACAGCGAGTCGGCACGGGTGCGGGCCAGGTCGTTGAGGCCGACCCGGTCGAGCTGGTCGATGGCGGCGTGGTGCGGATCTTCCCCCGGCACCTTGTTGAGCTCGGCCGCGGTGAGCACGTTGTCCAGCACCGTGAGCGAGCCGAAGAGCTCGAGTCGCTGGAACGTGCGAGCCACGCCGGCGCGGGCCCGCTTGGGGGCCGATAGCGAGGTGATGTCCTCGCCCAGGAGACGGATCTGTCCGCGGGTGGGCGCCTGGAGTCCGGTGATGACGTTGAAGGTGGTGGTCTTGCCTGCACCATTGGGCCCGATGAGCCCGGTTATGGAGCCTTCCTCCACCGACAGGCTCACGCGGTCGACCGCCATGTGGCCGCCGAAGCGGACCGAGAGCTCGAGGACCTCAAGAATCGCCATGGCACCGTCCCCAGGCCAGGCCGGTCTCGGCGTCGATCACGGCCAGGTCCGCCGATGACGCCGACGCACCGACGGCGATGAGCTCGGGCACCAGCTCAGCCGGCGGTGGTGCGAGCAGGGCCATGGCTCTGCTCGCCGCGGTGTCGATGGGCGGGGCCGAACCGGCGATCCGCTCCCTGGCAGCACGGAACTGCGAGGCCACCTGCGAGACCACGCCGTTGGGGTGCGACGCCAGGGTCACGCCGGCCAACCCGGGCATGATGATCATGAGGTCGGCCAGGAACGGGAACGCGTCGGCGATCTCGGGGAACAGGGCGATCATGAAGCCGCTGAGCAGCGCGCCGGCCACCGCGGCGATGCCGCCGACCACGGCCAACAGCACCAGCGGGAGGCCGGGTAGCGAGCCTTGGAGCAGGGAGAACTGCTCGGTGCCCAGCTTGCCGCGCCAGCCGCCCAGCAAGGCGCCGCCCAGACCGGCGATGGCAGCCGAGAGGGCGAACACCTGGAGCTTGAGCGCGGTGGGGTTGAGGCCCATGGTGGCGCAGGCGGCCGGGCTGTCCTTCATGGCCTGGAGGCGCCGACCCATTGGACCTCGGCGCAGTGCGCTGATGCCGATGCCCAGCACGGCGAACACCGTTGCCATGAGCACGAGGTAGGCGCGGTCGCTGTTGGCGGCCAGACCACCGAGGTGCAGTCGCTGGTAGGTGGCGTCGCCCTCGCTGAACTTGTCGACGTTGGGGAAGATCGCCTTCTCGCAGAACAGGGCGAAGGCGAAGGTGGCCAAGGCGAGGTAGAGCCCCTTGAGGCGGAGCGCCGGCAGCGCGACCAGGGCGCCCACCGCGGCGCAGGCCGCCATCACTCCCACCAGGGCGAGGGGATTGCCCTTGCTCCCCCACTCGTACATCACCACCGCGCCGATGCCGGCGAAGGCCAGCGGGGCCAGCGAGATCTGACCCGCGTAACCGGTGAGCGGCACGAGCGACACGGCAACGATGCTGAGGCCGAGGCCGTAGCCCAGGGCGTCGAGCGTGTGGCCGTGAACGACGGCCGGGATCAAGAAGGCGGCCAGGACGAGCGCGCCCGAGGCCAGGAGGACCGTTCGCCAGGGAGGGTTGGGCACCTGGCTGCGATCCTGCTTGGCCACGAAGATGCTGGCCTTCTCCTGAGGCACCACCACCAGCACCACGAACAACATCAGGGCCGGGACGGTCTCCTTGGAGATCCAGAACGGGAGGCTGGTGTCGTACCGGCTGGCGGCCTCGCGGGCCACGCCCAAGATGATGGCGCCCACCACCGTCATGGGCAGGCTGCGGAGGCGCCCCACCATCGCGACGGCGTACGCGTTGATCACCAACAAGGTGAGCTGGCTCTGATCCAGGGTGAGGATCGGAGCGACCAGGACGCCGGCCAAGGCGGCGAGCATGCACCCCAGCGCCCAGGACAAGCCGGAGACCACGTCGGGCGACACGCCGTTGAGGGCGGCCAGGTCACGGCTGTCCACCACGGCTCGCATGGCCACGCCGATGCGGGTGGAGTACAGCAGGATGCGCAGCCCGATGGCCACGGCGATGGCAGCGGCGAACACCACCAGCTCGTGGTACTCGATGACCACGCCGCCGAGCGTGACGGTGTGACCGGGGAAGAAGAGGGGCACGGTGGCGGTGATCTCTCCCGGAGGCCAGATCACCGTGGCCAGCTGGATCAGCACCACCAGGAGCCCGATCGGGACCACGATCCGGGTGATGGGTGTGGCGTCGTGGAGCCGGCGCATCAGCACCTTGTCGATCAGGAACCCCAGACCGGGGGCGAACACGAACAAGGTGAGGACGAGGGCCACCGGAACCGGAAGGTCCCACGCCTGCGGCGAGCTGAGCTGCCAGTAGACGAACGCCGAGAACATGGCCACGGCGCCATGGGCGAAGTTGAAGATCCCCGACGTGGTGTAGGTGACCACCAGGCCCGATGCCGCGATGGCGTAGATGGCCGCGCTGGCCATTCCCAGGACCAGGAGGCTGAGCAGGTCGTTCACCGGAGGTCAGGCCGGGCCCGGGCCGAGGCAGCCATCAGTTGGCCTTCTTGGCGCCGCCGCCGTAGTCGTCGTGGAGGTCGTAGGCGTAGTCCTTGTTGCAGTGCCACGTGTTGGCCTTGTCGGGGTACTCCCGAACGAACTTGCCGTTCTTCACCACCGAGTACATGAAGCAGGTGCTCACCGCGTTGTCGCCCGGGTTGGCCACGAACTGGAAGCCACCGCCATCCCACGACGTGATCTTCTTGAGCTGCGAGAGCACGCTGGCCCGGCTCAGGTCGTCGCCCGCGGCCTTTGTGGCCTGGGCGAAGAGCAGTCCGGCGGAGAAGGCCTGCACCCCGAGCGACGTGGGCTGGGGCTTGCCCTTCGAATCCACCTTGGCGTAGGCAGCCAAGTAGGCCTGGAGCGCGGGCGAGGACTTGGCTTCTTCGAACGGGGTGGTGTTGAGCAGGACGTGGGCGCCCTCGGAACCTGGCTCGGCGAGGAGCTCGGGATCGTAGAACTGCTGGCCGAGGTCGATGACCTTGGGCGAGAAGCCCTGGGTCTTCATGTCGTGCAGGAGCTTCACCGTCTCCGACGTGGCCGAGATCATGGTCACGTACTTGACCCCGGCGTCCTTCATCTCCTTGGCTTCGGCGGCGTAGTTCTCCTGGATGACCTCGGTCTCCTTGTCGTAGACGAAGTCGAAGCCCTGGGCTTCGTAGGCCTTCTTGTACCGAGCGGCCTGCACCTTCACGGCGTCGATCTTGCCGTGGATGATGGCGGCCTTCTTGATGGTGTCGGGGTAGTGCTCCTTGATCCAGCGAGCAGGGCCGACGTTGTACCAGTCGGTCGGGTTCGGGATCGGCGCCACCAGGCCCTCACTCAGGCCCTTGGCCGCGGTGACGGTGTAGGCCGGCACCTCGATCAGGCCGCAGTCGACGCGCTTCTGGGCGCCCTGGTTGTCGGTGACCGAGCCGGACCCCACGATGGCGAACACTCCGGCGTCGCACGCCTCGGTGGTGGCTTCCAGGTGGCTGAACAGCTTCGAGTCGATCTTGGTGAGCTCGAGCTGGCGGCCGTTGATGCCGCCGAAGCCGTTGCACCAGTCGACGAACGCCTGCATGGATTCCTCGATGCTGGCCGTGGGCACCTTGACCACCGCGGCGCGATCCGAGATCACCGCGATCTTGATCTTGTCGGCGCTCACGCCCGGGCCCGCGGTGGTGGGTGCCTTGGGTGCGGCGCCGCCGGGAGCCTTGCCACAGGGGACGGACAGCGTGCCGATCTTGGGACCCGTGTCGCCGGAACCCTTGGAGATGCCCGCTCCGCTGTCGCCGGTGGCCGCCGACGTGGGCGTCACGCCTCCGCCTCCGGTGCCACCCCCACTGGCGAGATCGTCGTCGTTCAGGCGACTTCCACACGCCGATGCGACCAGTACGAGCACGCACACCAGCGCGCCCCAACGTGACTTCAACAACTTGCCCCCTTGATTGACCGCCGGATGGTAGCGCGGCGCGCTTTCTACGATGCGGCGAGCAGCGCACCCAGCCGACGGAGGTGGACGGTTCCGCCCCCGAGGCTCAACTCGATGTGCTTGGCCCACCGGAACGTGCGGTGCACCGGATAGTCGATGTCGACACCGATGCCCCCGTGGAGGTGCTGGGCGGCATGCACCACGCGGTGCGCGCCCTCGGCCGCCCAGTACTTGGCGATGGCCAGCTCCTCAGCCGCTGGGAGCCCCTCCCCCAGCCGCCAGGCCGCCTGGTAGGCGGTGAGGCGGACGGCCTCGGTGTCGATGTAGGCATCGGCGGCTCGGTGGGCCACGGCCTGGAAGGTGGCGATGGGCGTCTCGAACTGCTTGCGCTCGCTGGTGTAGGTGGCCGTGATCCGAAGCGCCGCCTCGCACACCCCGGTCTGCACCGCGCAGTAGGCCGCCACCGCCCGATCGGTGATCCAGGCCGTGACCGCGGCGCCGCCGTCGACCTCGCCGAGCACGTCGGCCGCGCTGACCGCCACGCCATCGAAGGCGTAGGTGGTGAGCGGCTCGAGGTTCGGCCCCTGGTTCACCTCGGCGGTCACGCCGGGAGCGGTGGGGTCCACCAGGAACACGGTGCTGGTGCCGTTGCCCGTGGTGGCGGGAACGAGCACCCGGGCGGCGTGGACGGCGCCGGGAACGAGCTGCTTGGCGCCGGTGATGGTCCAGCCGTCGGCGGACGCGGTCGCGGTGGTGGAGGGCACCTCGGGCGGGAGGCCGTCGAACCCCTCCGACAGGGCCGCGGTGAGCAACACCGAACCGTCGATGACACCGGGCAGCCAGGCCTGCTGCTGCGCTGCCGAGCCGAACTCGGCGATGGGCAGGGCGCCGAGGACCAGGGTGGACAGCAGCGGCACGGGGGCCACGTTTCGCCCCACCTGCTCCAGCACCAGGGCCAGCTCGAAGAAGCCGTACCCCCCGCCGCCGTGGGCCTCGGGCAGGGACAGCCCCAGCAGGTCGGCCTTGGCCAGCTCGGCCCAGGTGTCGGGCGCGAACCAGTCGTCGCTGGCCTCGATGTCGCGCAGCCGATCGGACGGGAGCTGCTCGCTCAGGATCTGCGCGGCCAGGTCCCGGAGCGCGACCTGTTCGTCGTTGAGTGCGAAGTCCATGGGTGTCTCCTACATCCGCGGCATGCGGGGCATGCCGAGGCCGAACATGGCGATGAGATCTCGCTGGATCTCGTTGACGCCGCCGCCGAAGGTCAAGATCAAGGTGCCCTGTGCACCACGGTTGATGCGGGAGGCCAGGGCGGCGCCGGGTGACCCGTGGGCCAGGTTGGCCGGCTGGCCCAGGATCTCGGCCAGCAGCCGGTAGGCGTCGGTGAAGAACTCCGTGCCGAACACCTTGATGGAGCTGGCGTCGGCCGGGTTCACGTTCTCACCTGCGGCCTCGAGGGCGGCCACCTTCCAGTTGAGGAGGGTGAGGTACTCGATGCCGGAGCGCACCTTGGCCAGGTTGAGCTGCACCCACTCCTGATCGATGACCCGGCGCCCGTCGGGCAGGAGCGTCTCGCGCGCCCACGCCAACGTGTCCTCGTAGTTCTTCTCCATCATCCCTGGCGGGGCCAGGCCCACCCGCTCGTAGTTGAGCTGGTTGACGATGAGGCCCCAGCCGCCGTGGAGCTCGCCGATGATGGCGCTCTCGGGCACCCGCACATCGTCGTAGAACGTGTTGAACGTGCTGGCGTTCACCATGGTGTGGATCTTGGAGTACGAGTACCCAGGATCGGTGGTGGGCACCAGGAACATGGTGATGCCGCGGTGCTTGGTGGCATCGGGATCGGTGCGCACGGCGAGCCAGACGTAGTCGGCGTAGCTGGCCAGCGAGGTGAAGGTCTTCTGTCCGTTGATCACCCACTCGTCGCCGTCCTTGACGCCCTTGGTGGTGAGCGACGCCAGGTCGGTGCCGGCGTTGGGCTCGGTGTAGCCGATGGAGAAGTGGAGCTCACCGGCCAGGATCTTCGGGAGGAAGAAGTCCTTCTGCTCCTGGGTGCCGAACTGCATGATCGTCTGGCCGACGGTGTTGACCGACAGGAACGGGGTGGGCGCTCCCGCTCTCCAGGACTCGTTCATGAAGATGAACTGCTCCACGGGGCCGAAGCCTCGGCCGCCGTACTCCTCGGGCCAGCCGACGCCGAGCCAGCGATCGCGGCCCATCTGCCGGACGGCCTCCAGGCAGGCCGGGCTGCCGGTCTCGCCTGCTGCTGACGCCGCGATGACCTCGGGAGTCATCAGGTCGGCGAAGTAGGTGCGCAGCTCCTTTCGGAGCGCTTCCTGTTCCGGGGTGAACGCGATCTGCACGGCAACTCCTGACAATCCATCAGAACTAGAACAGGTTCTATCAGAAGGTCCGCCACCCGACCCTGGGCCGCCCCGCCTACGGTTGGCGTGAGCCGGGTACCTCCCGGCGAGTTTGCGGAGGTCACGTCGTGGAAATCGTCCCGTTCATCGCGGTTGCGGTCGTGTTGATCGCCATCGTCTACGTGATCAAGGCGTTCAAGATCGTCCAGGAGTACGAGCGGGGGGTGATCTTCCGTCTGGGCCGGTGCGTCGGCGCCAAGGGCCCCGGCGTGTTCTTCGTCGTCCCGATCATCGACAAGATCGTCAAGGTCAACCTCCAAGAGGTGGCCGTGGCGGTGTCGCCTCAACAGGTGATCACCAAGGACAACGTCACCCTCAAGCTCGACGCGGTGGCGTTCCTCCGGGTGATCGACCCCACCGCCGCCGTGGTCAAGATCCGCAACTGGTACGAGGCCTCCGCCCTGGTGGCCCAGACCACGCTGCGCGCCGTCATCGGCCACCACGACCTGGACGAGCTGCTCACAAACCGCGAGACCATCGATCAGCAGTTGAAGGCAGCGCTCGACGCCCAGACCGAGGAGTGGGGCATCGAGGTCCGAAGGGTCGAGCTGCGCGACATCGACCTGCCCGAGCAGATCCAGCGAGCCATGGGACGCCAAGCTGAGGCCGAGCGTGACCGGCGAGCGAAGATCATCGCTGCCACCGGCGAGCTGCAGGCGTCGGAGAAGTTGGCCCAGGCGGCTCGGCTGATGGCGTCGCCCGGCGCCATGCAGCTGCGCACCCTGCAGACGATGGCGGAGATCTCCACCGAGCAGAACTCCACGATCATCTTCCCGATCCCCACCGAGGTGATGGACGCCTTCCGGGCCTACACCCACGCCAACGCCCCCACCGAGGCCACCCCCCGCATCGGGTCACCGTTCGTGGCCATCGACAACGAGCCGGTCCAGGCCGGCCCGCCGGTCATGCCCGCCATCGACGACGTGCCCGAGTCCGACCTCGGCCCCGAGCCCGACCTGCCTCCAGCTCCGGTGGTGCCGCCCGCCCCGGTCCCTCCGTCGGCGCCCATCCCGCCCGCAGGTCAGGTTCCGCCGCCGCCTCCTCCACCCGCGCCGCGGCCCGACACCTTCTAGGCGGCCGATGCGGGACCAAGGGGTCCCGACCCGAGCTCAGTCGGGCAGTTCGAGCTCGCGGCACACGTCGGCGACGGCCCGGCCGAAGCTGGGCTTCGCGCACCAGGTGTGGCCCTCGTCGTACATCCGCACGGTGGCGTGCGGGATGGCCAGCAGCAGGCGGAGCTGTTCTTGCGCCGGCACGGCGCGATCGTTCGACGTGATCATCAAGGTGGTGGGCACCTCCACGTCGGACAACCACTTCCGGCTGTCGTAGTTGGTGGTGGCGGCCAGTGCCTCGGTCACCATGCGAGCGTCGTGGCGGCGCATCTCCGCCGAGGCCCAACGGCGCAGGTTGTCGGGCCGGGCCCGCACCGCGGTGGGCACCCGGTTCTGGAACGGTGCGAGGGGGATGCGGGTGGCCATCTGCCCCATGCGGGTGGTGCCGGCGAAGGCGGAGACCGCGGTGACGAACATGAGCCGTTCGCGGACACCGGGCACGAACCGGTTGCTGGTGGCGCAGAACACCAGTGCTGACACCTTCTCCGGATGGCGATGCCACAGCAGCTGGGCGATGGGCCCGCCCATGGAGTAGCCGACCACGATGGCCTGCTCGATGCCGAGCTGGTCGAGCAGCGCGGCGGCATCGTCGGCACAGTCGGCCAGCCGGAACCGCTTCCACGACTTGATGCCCCTGCCGTGCCCGCGGTGGTCGAGCGCCACCACCCGGAAGTGCTTCGCCAACGGCTCGAAGGCCTGGTACCAGTTGAGCCCGCCACTCGCCATGAGGCCGTGGAGCAGCAGCACGGTGGGTGCACCGGGCGGGCCGGGCACCTCGCGGACGAACGTGGTGCCCCGATCGGGCAGCTCCACCCGACGGCCGAGCGGGATCGGCGGTCCCCCGGGGCCGTCCGGCACCAACTCTTTGGTCGCAGCCGTCACGGTGGACACAATATGACGACCCGTCAGATCCTGGAGGCCATCGCGATGCCCGACCACCCCACACGTCCGGACATCGACCTCGTGAGCGGGGCCTTCTGGGGGTCCAACCCTCACGAGGCCTTCACCTGGATGCGGGCCAACGCACCGGTGTACTGGGACGGCCAGGCGTGGGGCGTCACCCGCTATGCCGACCTGAAGGAGATCTCCAAGGACCCGGCCACGTACTCCAACGCCGGGGGCATCCGGGCCGACGCCGACCCGCTCCAGATGATGATCGACATGGACGATCCCGAGCACTTCCGTCGGCGCAAGCTCGTCAACCGCGGGTTCACCCCCCGGCGGGTGCGCGACCGCGAGGACGACCTGCGCCAGGTCTGCACCGAGATCATCGACGCGGTGTGCGAGCGGGGCGAGTGCGACTTCGTGAAGGACATCGCCGCCTGGTTGCCGCTGATCATGATCGGCAACGACCTCGGGGTGGCCCCGGCGGATCGCGCTCAGCTCCTCGAGTGGAGCGACGCCATGCTCTCCGCCCTCACCGGCGATCCGGCCTCCCTCGAGCCCGCCACCCTGGCCTTCATCGGGTACACCGAGTACGCCAACAACGTCATCGCCGACCGCCAGGCCAACCCCGGCGACGACCTGATGAGCATCCTCTGCCACGCCGAGGTCGACGGCGACAAGCTCGACCACCAGGCCATCATCGACGAGTCGCTGCTCATCCTCATCGGGGGCGACGAGACCACACGCCACGTGATCTCAGGAGGTGCGTTCCAGCTGCTCGCGAACCGGGAGCAGTGGGACACGCTGCGAACGCGGCCTGAGGCGCTCACCACCGGCATCGAGGAGATGCTGCGTTGGGTGACCCCGATCAAGAACATGAACCGCACCGCCACGCGAGACGTGGAGCTCCGGGGCCAGCAGATCCACGAGGGCGACAACGTGCTGCTCCTCTACCCGTCGGCCAACCGTGACGAGGACGTGTTCGTGGATCCGTTCCGCTTCGACGTCGAGCGCACGCCCAACGAGCACGTGGCCTTCGGGTTCGGCACCCACTTCTGCCTGGGCAACAGCCTGGCCCGCCTCGAACTGCGGGTGATGTTCGAGGAGCTGCTCCGACGCCTGCCCGACCTGGAGCTGGTCTCTGCTGAGGAGCCGGCGTTCCGACCCGCCAACTTCGTGTCGGGCTACGAGTCCATGCCGGTGCGGTTCACGCCCACCGCCCGCGAGGGGGTACCGGCATGACCGACCCGTCGAGTGCCGTGCTGGTCGAGGACCGCGGCCCGGTCCGCATCGTCACCATCAACCGGCCGGAGGTGCGCAACGCGGTCGACGGGCCCACCGCCACGCTCCTTGCCGAGGCGTTCCACGCCTTCGATGACGACGACGACCTCGCCGTCGCCGTGCTCACCGGGGCCGGCGACACGTTCTGCGCCGGCGCCGACCTCAAGGGCATCAGCGAGGGACGGGGGAACCGGGTGACCGAGGATGGTCCCGGTCCCATGGGCCCCACCCGGATGCTGCTGTCCAAGCCGGTGATCGCCGCCGTGGAGGGCTTCGCCGTGGCCGGCGGGATCGAGCTGGCCGCATGGTGCGACCTGCGGGTGGCGGCCACCGACGCCACGTTCGGCGTGTACTGCCGACGCTGGGGCGTGCCGCTGGTGGACGGCGGGACCATCCGGCTCCCCCGCCTCATCGGCCAGAGCCGTGCCCTCGACCTGATCCTCACCGGTCGGCCTGTGCTCGGCCCCGAGGCGCTGGAGATCGGGCTGGCCAACCGCCTGTCCGAACCCGGCCACGCCCTCGACGACGCGGTCACGCTGGCCACCCAGATCGCCGCCTTCCCGCAGGTGTGCCTGCGAAACGACCGGCTCTCGGCGTACGAGCAGTGGTCGCTCGATCTCGACGACGCGCTGCGCACCGAGTACCACCACGGCAGGGAGAGCCTCTCGAGCGGCGAGGCCTTCGAGGGCGCCGGCCGCTTCGCCAGCGGCGAGGGCCGCCACGGGAAGTTCTGAGGCGGCGCCATGTCGTACCTGGACAAGTCAACCCAACCCATCGCAGCAGAGCTCACCGCCGCGCTGGCCACCGACCCCGAGGCCGCGGCCCTCTTCGAGGCCATGGGCTACTACGACCGCCAGAACCACTCCGAGCACGTCCGAATGGCCAAGCAGGCCGCCACCCGCGAACGGCGGGCGGCGGCGGTCGTCGAGCTGCTCATCGCCCAGGCCGACAGGGCCGGCGTCGTGCCCCAGGAGCTGACCGACGCCCTGACCGCCGACCCGGCGGCGAAGGCCCTGTTCGCCCAGCTCCCAAAGCGCGACCAGCGCTCCCGGGCCGAGCACGTCCACCAGGGCAAGCAGCCCGCCACCCGGGAGAGACGCGCCGCCAAGGTGGTCTCGTCGCTGCACGACAAGGAGGCTCGGGTCGAGGAGCGCAAGGCTGCCGGGACCCACGACCTCGGCAAGCAGTTCGACTCCCTGTTCGTGGACGCCGTCGCCCCCATGTTGAAGGCGGCCGGCTTCCGACGACGCACCGGGCCTCGACACTGGATCCGCGACACCGTCGACGACCGCGAGGATCGCCTCGAGATCTACCGTCTCCGCTCGGGCGATCCCGACGAGCCGACGTTCCGCCTCGAACCGTGGGTGTGGGTGGGGCCGGTGGAGGGCGGCATCGGCCGCACCGCCCAGCAACTCGCCGACCGCTGGCCACCAGCCATGTTGTGGACGCGCACGCCGGTCGAGGACGAGTTCCGACTGGGCCCCGCCACCGATCGAGCCGCGCTGGCGGCCGACCTCCTCGCCGCCGTGACGACAATCGTCGAGACTTTCGACGCCATTCGGCCCGACGACCTCGAGTCGCTCCTCGAGACCACACCGGGCAGCTGGCGTCAGGCCGGCGCCCTGTACGACTGCGGCGAGATCGAGCGGGCCCGTGAGGTGTATCTCAGCGGTCGCGTTCAGCCCACCGTCGGCGAGCCCGACGTCCTCGGCCAACGCCTCGGCATCGCCCCGGAACAGCCCGGCTGACCCCCCGAAGTCGTCGCAGTTGTTCGCGTCCAGCGCGAAGAAGTGCGACGACCTCGCAGTGTTGGCCGCGATCAGTCCTGGGTGGCGACGTCCTTGGCCCAGCGGTAGTCGGCCTTGCCGGCGGGCGAGCGTTCGATGTGGTCGACGATCACCAGGCGGCGCGGACTCTTGTAGCCGGCCAGGTGGGGGCGCAGGTGCTCGCGCAGCTCGTCGAGCGACGGCGGCTGGGCGGGATCGGCCGGTGCGACCACGGCGGTGACCGTGCTCCCCCATCGTTCGTCGGGGGTGCCCACCACCAAGACGTCGAGGACCGCGGCGTGGTTGACCAGCACCGACTCGACCTCCTCGGGGAACACCTTCTCGCCACCGGTGTTGATGCAGAGCGAACCGCGTCCCAGCAGCTGGATCGTGCCGTCCTCCTCCACCGTGGCCATGTCGCCGGTGAAGCAGTAGCGCTGGCCGTCGACCTCCACGAACGTCTCGGCCGTCTTCGCGGGATCGTTGAGGTAGCCCTGCGGCAGCCGGCCGCTGTTGGCCACCCGACCCACCACGCCTGAGCCCGGAGCCACTGGTCGAAGCTCATCGTCGAACACTCCGGTCAGCGGTCCGGGGGCGAAGCGGGCCAGGCCGGTGATCTGGTCGCCGGCCTGCAGCCGTTGCGAGCCCTGCACGCCGCTCTCAGACGACCCGAAGCCGTCGACGATGGCTCGGCCCGGGAACAGTTCGGCCAGCCGGCTCTTGAGGCTGGGCGACATGGGCGCGCCACCGTTGGAGATGGCGAACAGGTTGGTGATGTCCCAGCGATCGGGCTCGGCCTCCCAGGCCTCCACCAAGGGGCGCCCCACCGCGTCGCCGACGACCGTGAGGGAGTTCACCGCCTCGTCGTCCATCGCCTGCCACACCGCGGCCGGGTCGAGCCGACCAGGCATGAGCACGGTCTTGCCGCCCGCGAGCAGCCACGACCACGTGGTCCACTGCGCCGCGGCGTGCATCAGCGGGGCCAGCGGCAGGAACGAGAAGGCGGGCACGATGCGCTCGAGCAGCTGGCTCGGTTCCTCCACCGGCCCGACCAGGCGCATGGGGTCACCGCCGCCGATGCAGGCGAAGAAGGCATCCTCCTGGCGCCACACCACGCCCTTGGGCCGGCCCGTCGTGCCGCCGGTGTACATCAGGTACTCGTCGTCGCCGGATCGGCCCTCGGTGACCACCGGCTCGGCCGACGACGCGGCCAGCGCGTCCTCGTAGGCCTGCGCACCGGCCAGGTCCACCTTGCCACCGTCGACCGCGGTCGGGTCCGGGTCGTCGACCACGAGCAGGGATCGGAGGTGCTCGGTGCCACCCGGCACGCCGGCCACCGCCTCGGTCAGCGTCTCGTGCACGAGCAGGGCCACCGCTCCAGAGTCGGACAGCAGGAACCCGAGCTCCTCGCCCGTGTATCGGTGGTTCATGTTCACCGGCACGGCTCGCAGGGAGAAGGCGGCGATCATCGCTTCCAGGTAGGCCGAGTCGTTGCGAAGGAAGAGCCCGATGCGATCGCCGGGGCCGACGCCGACCGATCTCAGGTGGTTGGCCAGCCGGTTGGACCGGTCGGCCAGCTCGGCGTAGGTGCGACGCTGCGGGCCGCAGACCAGAGCCTCCCGGTCCGCCACGAGCGGCCACACGGCGTCCCACATGTCGGCGAAGTTGTACGAAGGAACCGTCCCCACGACCATGGATCTGACGATACGTCAGATCCATGGTGGCCAGGTCAGCCGAGTCAGCCGAGTCAGCCGAGTCAGCCGAGTCAGCCGGCGGCGATGATCTCCCGCGGGTCGAAGGTGACGCGGATGGCCGTGATCCGGCCGTCCTCGACGTGGCTCCAGTTGGCGGTGGGAGCCGGCGGCGCGATCGAGGTGTGCAGGTCGAACCACGTGATCACGTCGTGGTCGTCGGCCAGACGGACCTTCACCACCACGTCGGTGAGGATCCGGCCGATGCCGAGCAAGCCGGCGACGCACTCGTCGATGCCGTTCGCCGTGCCCAGCGCTCCCACGAAGGTGACGTCGTCGGCGAGCAGGCCGCGGAGGGCGACCTCGTCGCTGGCCTTCCACGCCGCCACATAGGCCTCGGCCAGCTCGGTGGGGGTGCGTTCGGTGGGTGCGGTGGTCATGGGAGTCTCCTCGTCGGTGTCCGGTCATGGTCCACCCCCAAGCTCCATACGTCCAACAGCTGGATCTGCTAGTCGCTAGCATCACTGCATATGGAACTCCACCAGCTTCGCTACCTCGTGGCCGTCGTCGACGAGGGTTCGTTCACCGGCGCCGCCGCCCGTGAGCACGTGAGCCAGTCCGGGGTGAGCGCCCAGGTTGCCAAGCTCGAGCGGGAGCTGGGCCAACCGCTCTTGGTACGCCACAACCGCTCGATCTCGCTCACCGAAACGGGCCGGGCCGTGATGCCCCTGGCGCGCAACACCCTGGCTGCGCTCGATGCCATCCGCGAGGCGGTCGACGCGGTGTCCGGCCTACGTCGAGGACGGGTCGCTGTCGGCATGGTTCGGGGCTGTTCGATCCCGCCGTTCCTCGACGCCCTTGCTGCCTTCCGGAGCGATCACCCCGGAGTCGACGTCACCCTGGCCGAAGCCGACTCCACCGACCTGGAACACGACGTGCTCGACGGTCGGCTCGACGTCGCCTTGATCGGGTACGCCGGGCGCCCGATGCCCGGGCTCGAGGTGGTCGAACTCATCTCGGAGCCGGTCGCCATCGCCGTGCCGGTCGGGCACCGTCTGGCCCGGTCCAAGCGGGTCCGCCTGGCCGATCTGCGAGACGAAGCCCTGCTGTGCCTGCCGGTGGGCACCGGCGTGCGGGCCGCCTTCGACCGCTCGTGTCGTCGAGCCGACGTCGACCTGACGGTCGACCTCGAGGCCAGCTCACCGGACGCCGTGCTCGGGCTGGCCGAACGAGGTGCCGGCGTCGCGGTGCTATCGACATCGATGGCCGCCGGCCGCGACCTCGTGGTCCAGCCCATCGCCGACGCCGCCAGTCCCGCCAAGCTCGGCCTCTGCCGACGGGTGGAGCGCGGCTCGGTGGCCGCCGACGAACTGCTGGAGCGCATCGCCGAGGCCATGGGCGTGCGCCGGGCCGCCTGAGCTCACCACCGACCGACCGGCACCCACACGGTCGACGGTCCGCGGTCCGGGGTTGGGGTGCCTACGCTCGCCTCCGGACGCGGCACCAGGCCGGTCAGGACGGGGAGGGAAGAGGCGTGAACAAGCGCATCGTGGTTGCAGCAGTGGGCATGATGTTGGTGCTGGCCGCGTGCGGCAGCAGCAGCAGCGGCAGCGACGCAGCCTCGTCCGACGGTGGGAGCACCAAGACCACCACCGCATCGGGCGGCGATGCCGGTGGCGGAGGCGGTGGCACCAACACCTGCAAGGGGTACACCAACGGCAAGGACGGGGTCATCCGCACGTTCTGCGACGGCACCGCCAGCGTGAAGATCACCAGCGGCGGCAAGGACCACGTGATCGAGGGCGGCACCTGCGAGGTGTCCCAGGGCTACTTCAGCGTCAACATCGGCGTGGTGGTCGACCAGACCCACACGGGCACCAAGCCCGACTACTTCGGTGGGCTGTTCCCGGAGAAGGCAGGCGACTTCTCCGGCGACAAGGTGACGGCGACGTTCACGGTCGATGGAAAGGGCGTGCCGCTGCGCGACGTGACCGGGACCCACGATGCCAAGTCGGTCACCTTCACCGGCACGCCCTACGGCATCGACGGCGGAACGGTCACCGGCACCGTCACCTGCTGAGATCGTCGACCGCCGACCTTCGCTTGCACCTGGCGCGGCGGGTAATCTGACGACCCGTCAGATTCCGTCGGCTCGCGGCAGCGGCCGGGCAACCCGAGGTTCATCCCATGGCATCCAGCTCCGCTCCCCTCGCCGGCGTCCGCGTCATCGAGAGCTCCATGCTCGGCCCGGCGGCCATCACCACGCACCTGGCCGACCTCGGCGCCGACGTCATCAAGATCGAGTCGCCGTCGGGCGACTACATCCGCCAGATGACCTGGCCGATCGTGGAGGGCACCTCGCTGATGCACCTCCACATCAACCGGGGCAAGCGCTCGCTCGTGCTCGACCTGCGCACCCAGGAGGGCGTCGACACCTACCTCGCCCTGGTCAAGGACGCCGACGTGGTCATCGAGGCCATGCGTCCCGGCGGGCTCGAGCGTCGTGGCCTGGGCTACGACAAGCTCCGCGAGATCAACCCCCGGATCGTGTTCTGCACCATCTCGGGCTACGGCATGACCGGCCCTTACGCCGATCTGCCCAGCCACGGCGTGGCCTACGACGTGTGGGCGGGCCTGGTGAAGCCCGAGATCACCGAGGATGGGTTCGCCGCCATCCCCGAGCACCCGTCCATGGGCATCCACGCCGGCCCCCTGTTCGGTGCGCTCGGCGTGCTGGCCGGGGTGATCAAGGCGCGTGATACCGGTGAGGGCTGCCGGCTCGAGATCGCCCAGAGCGACGCCGCCGCCGCCATGGACTGGTACCGCAGCGAATCTTGGCGGGCCTACGAGCGCCCCGAGTCCGAGGTCACCGGCAACGCGTCGGACAACTACGTGCGTCGGGCACCCGGCACCGCCGGCATGCGCGACGGCGTGCGCTACCAGTTCTACGAAGCCTCCGACGGCCGCCACGTCCTGCTGCAGGCCAGCGAGCGCGAGTTCTGGGAGAACTTCTGCAAGGGCGTCGACCGCCAGGACCTCTTCGAGAAGTGGCCCGGTGCCAAGTTCGCCGACCATGCCCTGGGCAACCTCGAGCTGCGGGCCGAGCTCAAGGAGATCTTCCTCACCCGCACCTCGGAGGAGTGGCTGGCGCTGGGTGGCGACATCAACGTGCCGATCATCGCCGTGAACACGCCCCAGACCCTGGCCGACGACCCGCAGTACCAGGCCCGGTTCCCCTGGATCCCCACCGAGCGCCTCGGGTGCGAGCAGCAGCCGTCGCCGATCAAGTACCTCGACGTCGACATCCCGCTGCCCACCAAGGCCCCCACCGTCGGCCAGCAAAGCGACGACGTCCTGCGCTCGGTCCTCGGCTACGACGACACCCAGATCGCCGAGCTCCGCGCCACCGGCGCCCTCGGCTGACCCTCGCCACGGGGAGGCTTGACCGAACACGCGTTCGCTCATACCCTCCGAGACATGTCGTCGGTCCGAGCCGCTCCCCCGCCAGGGCTGTCGTGGCAGGGCTCGCTCGACGGGCTCGGCGCGCCGTCGGTCGACCGATCGTTCGCCACGCTGAAGCGCATCGAGCTGGCGGGAGACGCATGGGTCGACCTGGTGCCGGGCTGGCTCCACGGTGCGGACACCCTGCTGGCCGACCTGCTCGACCAGGTTCCGTGGCGGGCCCACGAGGTGCCCATGTACGACCAGGTGCTGCCGGAGCCACGGCTGTCGGCGTGGTGGGGTTCGACCTCAGACCGGCCGTGGCCCGAGCACATCCCTGCGGTGGCCGAGGCCCTGACCGAGCACTACGGCGAGCGGTTCGACTCGCTCGGCGCCAACCTCTACCGCGACGGCTCGGACAGCGTGGCCTGGCACGGCGACCGGGTGTACCGAGAGGGTGGCACGGCACTCGTGGCGGTCATCACGCTGGGGTGCGCCCGACGCTTCCTGCTCCGCCCCACCGGTGGTGGCACGTCGGTCCGCCTGCGCCCGGGGCCGGGTGATCTGCTGGTGATGGGCGGCACGTGCCAGCGCACCTGGCAGCACTGCGTTCCGAAGACCGCCCAGGCGAGCGGGCCCCGGGTCAGCGTCACCCTCCGCCCCCGCCGCCCGGGGGACAAATTGTATGGTGCGCTGGCCCACCGCCCGGGTGGGTAGGTGCACCACGCTGTGGTGGAGGACGGGTGTCCCTGGCTTGGCGCCGTCCGGGTCCACGCCCGGAGCCGTACGCTCGATGTTCATCGTGTTGGCGGCCAGCGTGGTGTGGGTTCCCCTCTCCCTGTCACGCCTGGTCGCGATACTTCGCACGACCGACCTGGCCTCGTTCGAGCACCGAGCCTCGAACTCATCGCGACCTGACAACCGCTGACCACCGCTCAGGTGGCTGGGCGCACCACGCTCTGGTCGGCGGGCCGGCCCGAGCCTGCAGCTGCCACGAACTCGTCGATGCGGGCGCAGAGGACGTCGAGGCTGGCGGTCCAGAAGGCGACGTCGGCCACGTCGATGCCGAAGCGGGCGGCCAGCGAGGCGGCGTCGCCCAGTCCCGTGGCAGAGAGCAGGTCGTCGTAGCCAGCGCGGAACCGGTCGGGATCGCGCTGGAACTCGGCGTACAGCCCGATGCCGAACAGCAGGCCGAACGTGTACGGCCAGTTGTAGTAGGCGGTGTAGTAGTGCCCCTTCACGGCCCACATGTCCCGGTGGCGGTAGGCGGGATCCACCCCAGGTCCGTAGGTGGCGGCCTGAGCGTCGAGCATCAGCTCCCGCAGACGGTCCACCGACAACACGCCGTTCTCGCGCTCCGACGACAGCGCCCGCTCGAACAGGAACCGCGAGTGGATGTCCACCACCACCTGGCAGGCCCCGGCCAGGTCGCCGTCGAGCAGCGCCAGCCGACCGGCGGGATCGTCGCCCACGTCGGCCAGGCCCTGCTGCACCATGATCGTCTCGCAGAAGATGCTGGCCGTCTCGGCCAGCGCCATGGGCGTGTTGCGCTGCATCGGCGTGCGGTCACCGAGGTTGACGTTGTGGTAGGCGTGGCCCAGCTCGTGGGCCAGGGTCTGCACCGAATCGAAGCTGCCGTCGAAGTTGCACAGCACCCGACTCACCCCACCCTGCACGCTCATGCAGAACGCCCCGCCGACCTTGCCTCCGCGCGGACCGGCGTCGATCCACGCGTCGGCCACCGCGGTGTCCACCAGGCCGGCGAGCCGCGGTGAGTAGCCGGCGAAGGCGTTGCGGACCGAGGCGGTGGCCTCGTGCCACTCGAAGCGCTTCGGGGTGCCGACCGGCGCGATCAGGTCCCACCACGGGAGGCCATCGGTATGGCCGAGCAGGGTGGCCTTGGCCTGGAGGTACCGGTGCCAGTCCGGCAGCGACGCCACCACAGCCTCTTGCATGGCGGCGAGGATCTCGGGCGTCACGCCGTTGTTCTCCAGCGCGGGGTCGAGCGAATCGGTCCAGCCGCGCCGACGGTTGAGCGTGTTGGCCTCGCCCTTGAAGGCGTTGAGCGCGGTGGCCAGCGGGACGGTGACGGTGTCCCAGGCATCGAGCTCGGCGAGGTAGGCGGCGCGCCGACGATCAGCCGACGGATCGGTGGCCAGGCCCCGGACCACGCTCATGGGGAGCACCTCGCCGTCGACGGTGGCGGTGAGTCGGGCCGTGAGGTCGGCGTGGAGCTTCGCCCACGCCCGTCCACCGGTGAGGGCGAGCTGCGAGGCGAGGTCCTCCTCGGCCTCGCTCATCTGGTGCTGGCTGGCCCTGGCACCCCGCTCCAAGGCGTAGGCATGGTCGGCGGCCTCGGTGCTGCGGGCGGTGAGGGCAGCCAGGTCGAGCCGGGCGATCCAGGCGTCGAAGCGACCGTCGAGGGTGGCGAACGGTGCGGTGGATGCCTGGTAGCGGCTCTGGGTTCCGGCCGCCTCGTCGTCGCGGGCGTCGGTGGTGGTGTGGGCGTACAGGTACGAGCCCACCAGCCGCATCTGGGCCAGCAGCCGGTTGATGGCGGGGAGCAGCTCATCGACCTGGGAAACCACCTCGTCGGTTACCTCCAGCGGGTCGCCCCCGCGGATGTCGAGCTCGTCGAACCGGCGCTGCAACCGCCCGATCTCGGCCTGGACCGCCTCGTGGTCGGTGGCGAACTCGCGGCTGCCCACCGACGGGAAGAACGGGGTGAGATCCCAACGAGGCAGATCGTCGGTGGCGACGTCGGTCGCGGTCACGGGTCAGGCCTCCAGGTCGCCGAGGTCGTCGGGCACGTCCACCGCGTGGGCCTGGAGGGCTTCGAGCGGCACCAGTTCGAGGACCGCGTGGTTGGTGGAGGCCAGCACGACCGGCGCAGCGACGCCGTCGTTGTAGGCCACCGCCCAGTTGTGTGCGGTCACGCACCACCGATCACCGGGCACCAGGCCCGGGAAGCCGTACTGCGGCATGGGCGAGCTCAGGTCGTTGCCGACCCGCTTCTGGTGGTTCAGGAACTCGGCGGTGACCACGGCACAGATGGTGTGGCTCCCGAGATCCTCGGGCCCGGTCGCGCAGCACCCGTCGCGGTAGAAGCCGGTCAGGGGATCGGTTCCGCACGGCTCGAGCGGACCACCCAGCACGTTGCGCTCGGCCTGGTCGTCGTCGTCCATGGGGCGAGTATCGCAGTCGAGCGCCAGGTTCGGGCCGCGAACTGCACGCGCTCAGAGGCCGAAAACTGCGTTCTCCCGCCGCACATCCGCTGGGGTGGGTGGGCGGGGTGGAGTGGGGGCGGGGTGGGGATTCGGCGGCAAGTAGAACAGGTTCTAGAATCGGGAACCCAGCCGACCCTCCTGCGAGGACCCCATGCACCTGCAGCCCACCGAGGAACAGGAGGCGCTGCGCGACGCTGTCGCCCGCTTCCTGGAGAAGGCGTCGACCCCCGAATCGGTTCGCGAGGCCGAGCCCCTGGGCTGGGACCCCAAGGTCTGGGACGGGCTCACCGACATGGGCATCCCCACGCTGGGAGTGGCGGAGGCTCAGGGCGGCTCCGGAGCGTCCTTGCGGGACCTCGCCGTGGTGGCCGAGGCAGCCGGCGCTCGCCTCGCCGCCGCACCCGTGGTGGAGACCATGGTGGCGGCCCGGCTGCTGGCCGCGGTGGCGGCCGACGATCCCACGGCCCTGGCCGCGCTGAGCGCCCTGGCCGACGGCGGCGAACCCATCGCGCTCGCCCTGCAGCCTGCGGTCGACGGGACCGCACTGCTCGTTCCCGGCGCCGGTGTGGCCGACGCCGTGCTCGCCCTCGACGGCGATCGCCTCGTACTCGTGACCACCACCGGGGATCGCGTCACGCCCACCAACCTCGGCTCGTCGCCCCTGGCCGACGTGGACCTGGCCGACGACACCACCACGGTCTTGCTCGAGGGCCCCGCTGCGGTAGCCGCCCATGCCCGCGCCGTCGACGAGTGGCGAGCCCTCACCGCCCGCTGGCTCGTGGGCCTCGGCCGCGATGCCCTGGGCATCGGCATCCAGTACGCCAAGGATCGCAAGCAGTTCGGCGTGGCCATCGGCACCTTCCAGGCCGTGCAGCATCGCTTCGCCGACCTGGCCACCGACCTCGATGGTGCCGACCTCTTGTCCAACAAGGCGGTGTGGGCGCTCGACGTGGAGGACCCGGTCGCGTCGTCGTTTCCCACCATGGCGTTCTGGTTCGCCGGCGACGCCGCGCAGCGCACCGCCACCTGGTCACTCCACGTGCACGGCGGCTACGGCTTCATGGAGGAGTACGACATCCAGCTGCACTTCCGTCGGGCCAAGGCGGCCCGGCTGCTGCTGGGCGATCCCCGGCGTGAGCTCCAATCGCTCGCCGGCCTGCTGTGGTCCGACGAGTCATCGGGCCCGATCCCCGGCTCCACCCTTCGCCCCACCCTCGGAGCCGCGTCGCTGGCCGAGGCCGCGATCGCACCGGGCTCGACCTCGCCGGCGCCTGCGGCCTCCGACGACGGCGGGTTCGACTTCCGCCTCGGCCCCGACGTCGAGGCGTTCCGTACCGAGGTGCGGACCTTCCTGGCCGAGCACGTCACCGACGAGGTCATCGAGACCGCCCACCGCACCGGCACCATCCACGACCACGGCCTGCACGAGGCCATGGCCCATGCCGGCTGGATCTCGGCTGGTTGGCCCGCCGAGTTCGGTGGTCAGGGTCGCTCGCCTCTGGAGATGAACGCCCTGACCGAGGAGATGTACCTGTCCGGTGCACCGGTGGACGGTCTCGGCGTGGCCTCGTTGGTGGCCCACACCCTGCTGATCGACGGCACCGACTGGCAGAAGCGCACGATCATCCCGGAGATCCTCGACGGCAAGGCGCTGTGCTGCCTCGGCTACAGCGAGCCCGACGCCGGCTCCGACGTGGCGGCGTGCGCCACCCGCGCCGTGCGCGACGGCGACCAGTGGACCATCAACGGGCAGAAGATGTTCACCACGCTGGCCCACGAGGCCCAGTACGTGTTCCTGCTCACTCGCACCAACAGCGACGTGGCCAAGCACAAGGGCCTGACCATGTTCGTGGTGCCCATGGACCAGCCGGGGATCTCGGTCACGCCGGTGCACACCATGGGCGGCGAGCGCACCAACATCACCTACTACGACGAGGTCACCGTCGACGACAAGTACCGCGTCGGCGAGGTGGACGGAGGCTGGGCCGTGATGATGACCGCCCTGGTCTTCGAGCGGAACTCCGCCTGGTACGGGGAACTGGTCCGCCTCCTCGACCACGCCCTCGGCTGGGCCCGAGCCACCCCCTCGCCCTTCGGCGGGACCATGCTCGACGACCCGCTGGTGACCGATCGCCTGGCCCGGGTGGCCATCGGCAACGAGGTGTCCAACCTGCTCGGCTGGCGCGCCGCGTGGATGGCGGCATCGGGCACGCTGCCCGGCGTGGAGGGCACCATGGCCAAGCTCTTCACCACCGAGCACTACCAGTTCGCCGGCAACGAACTGGTCGATGCCCTGGGCGGTGACGGCCTGCGCCGCCACGGCGACCCGTCGGCCAGCGCTGCCGACGGCTGGATCGAGGCGATCTACCGCCACTGCCAGGTGACCACCATCTACGGCGGTACCTCCGAGGTGTTGCGAGGCATCATCGCTGAGCGCGGCCTCCAGCTCCCCCGCAATCGCTGACCACCGCACGACGGGGTGGCGCTCCGGTCACCCCACGTGGGCATCTCAGCAGCCGCCCGCCCATGTCATATACTCGAAGTATGTCGTTTCGTTCCCATGCCTCCTTTCGGGCCAAGACGACGCCGGCGGGCGACAACGATCTGACCAGCGAGTTCGCCGAGCAGATTGTCGAGGGCTTTCGTCATCGCGGGGTGACCTGCACCGATCCAGTACCAGCAACAGGCTCGGGCACCGCCCAAGCCCAGATCACCCTCGACGGCAGCGAGCTGTGGCTGTCGGTCGAGCAGCTCGACACCAGCGGCCACCACAACTGGCTGGTCCGGCTCATGCCCCTGCGGAGCGGACTGCTCCGTCGCAGCAGTGCCAAGCCGCTGCAGAAGGTGTACAGCACCCAGGTGCTCCACGAGATCCTCACCGACGACCTCCAGGTGCGCCCGCACTGGTTCTCCGAGGAGGAGTGGCAGGACCCGCGCTGCGAGGTCGGCGTCACCGTTCCGGCCTGACCGGTCGTCCGATCAGTCGCCCGCTGCCCGGATCAGCTGGGGCACCATCCACGCCGCCACCACGGTGGCACCATCGTCGTTGAAGTGCACGCCGTCGGAGCGCAGCAGCACGCCGTCGACCTCGTCTCGACAGCCGGGCCACGTCGGGCACGTCCAGTGGGCCAGGTCCACCAGCTTCACGTTCGGGTGTGCCGCAGCCACGTCCTTCACCACGGTGTTGGTGCACTTCTGGCGGGCATCGAACAGCTCGGGGTGCGGACCCTTCATGGCCGCCATGGCCGCGGTGGGGGCGGTCACCAGGACCACGGTTGCGCCATCGGCGCCGAGCACGTCGACCGCGTCGTTCAGCCGCTGCTCCCACCTCTGATCGAAGGCCGGTTCGCAGGGCCAGACCTCCCGGCCGTCCACCGGCACGGGCACCACGCCGGCGTAGCCGCCGATGAGCAGCATCACCACGTCGGGCTTCACCTCGCTCACGTCGGCAGGCCACGCCGGGCTGCAGTTGCGGATCACCTCGTCGACCGGGTCGTCGACGTCGCGCATGAGGGTGCAGCCGATGCTGGCCTTGTCGACGACGCGGAGCTTGGCACCGTGGTTCGCAGCGGGGATCAGACCATCCTCGGCCAGGGCGTAGGCCACCGAATCGCCCACCACCATCACGGTGGGGTCGTGGCCGCCGGCGCGCGCCACCGACGCCGTGCCCTCGCCCGATGCCGGTACCGGATCCACCGCACCCATGGTTCCCAGCACCAGCGCCAGACCGGACACGGCGATGCCGACCGGCACCAGCGGCCCGAGCCGCACCGGCCACCGGCGCTCGAGGATCGGCCGTTCGAGGGCGAAGAACGACACCGTGGCCACGCCGATGGAGAGCCCGATGCGAACCGCGGTGAGCTCCCACCCGGTGAGGCCGTAGCGGCCCGGATAGAGGAACTGGTAGATCGGCCAGTGCCACAGGTAGAGGCCGTAGCTGATGAAGCCGAGCCAGCGCAGCGGGGTGATCGACAGCACGGGTCGGGCGTAGCTCGTGCCCGGAGTGCTGACGTCGAGGATGATCACCATGGCGGCGAGGCCGCAGGCGAACAGCCCGCCGCGATAGAGGTGGACGCTGGTGCCTTCCAGCCGGGTCCACGCCAGCACCAGCACCCCGATGGCCGCCACGGAGCCGCCGGTCAGCCATCGTCGGGCCGAGCCCTCGGGCACCGGTCGGCCGCCGTGCTGGCGGCACGCGGCCCAGGCCCCGAGCAGGATCGCCGCCATGCGGGTGTCGGTGCCCAGGTAGAGCCGCTCGGTGCTGAACCCGGCGATCGACCCGCCGATCATCAGTGCCGCCGACAGCATCACGCCGGCCAACGCCACCACGCCGAGGCGCCTGGTGAGCCGGTCGGCCGTCTCGGTGTCCACCGGACCAGCCCCCCGCGTGGCCGTCCGCAGCACCACCAGGGCCACCAGCGGCCACACCAGGTAGAACTGCTCCTCGATCGCCAGGCTCCAGGTGTGCTCCAACCACGACGGCTGGACCACCCGATCCCAGTAGCCGTTGCCGGACCAGATGGCGTGCCAGTTGGCCACGTAGGCCATGGTGGCCAGACCGGCCGACCGCAGCTGGCCCCGCGCACCGGGGAGCACCTCCCAGTGGGCGGCCACGCCCACCGCGAACAGCACCGCGAACAGGGCGGGGAGCAAGCGACGGGCTCGTCGCCCCCAGAACGCGCCGAGGCTGATGTGGCCCTCAGATCGCCACTCCAGCACCAGCAGCGAGGTGATGAGGTAGCCCGAGAGGACGAAGAACAGGTCGACCCCGAGGTACCCGCCGGTGAGGTGCCCGGCGTGGAAAAACAGCACCGCGACCACTGCGGCGCCGCGCAGCCCGTCGAGCGCTGGCACCCGAGCCATGCGGGGCGCCGATTCCTGAGCGCCCTGCGCGGTCCGGACGTCTCCCATGGCGACGGCCACCGTACTTGGCCGTCCAACCCGACTCGTGGGCACCGGTACCCTCGGCGGGTGGACGACCTGGCCGCGCAGGCGATCGATGTGCTGTGGCGCAACGCCCGCGGAACCTGGACCCGCCCGTCGCCACGGCTCTATCCCCACCAGTGGTCCTGGGACGCCGCGTTCGTGGCCATGGGGTGGGCGCAGCTCGATCCGCTGCGCGGTGTGGCCGAGCTCTGGGCGCTGTTCCGAGGCCAGTGGTCCACGGGCATGGTCCCCCACGTGGTCTTCGATCTGAACGTGGCCCAGGGCGCGTACGAGCCTGGCCCGAACTCGTGGGGGTCGCTCGGCCACGCTCCACCCGGCATGGCCACCAGCGCGATCTGCCAGCCACCGGTGCACGCCATCGCGCTGCGCCGGGTGCGGGATGCAGCCGCCGATCGCGGCCCCGGCGTGCTCCACGAGGTCGACGACGCCATCGTCGACCTGTACCCACGCCTGGTGGCCTGGCACCGCTGGCTCCACACCGCCCGTGACCCCGACGCCACCGGCCTGGTGACCATCTTGCATCCGTGGGAGAGCGGCCTGGACAACTCGCCTCGGTGGGATGAGCCGCTGGCGGCGATCGATCCCGGGTCCCCCGAGGACGACCTGGATCGGCCGGACCTCAACCACGTCGTCGACGCCGACGAACGTCCCACCGATCTCGACTACCGGCGCTACCGCTACCTCGTGCACTGCCTCGAGGACCTGGACCACGACCAGGACCGGGCCATGGCCGAACATCCCTTCCGAGTGGCTGACGTGTGGTTCAGCGCCATCCTCGCTGCGGCCGACGATGCCCTGGCCGATCTGGCCCTCGTTGCCGGACGACCTCAGGACGAGGCCCTGCACCGGAGCGCGGCTGAGCACACCCGAGGCGCCGTCGGCGACTGCTGGAGCCGCGACACGGGTCGGTGTCTCGACGTCGACCGCATCACCGGCCGTTCGCTCGACGTCGACACGGTCGCGTCGTTCGCGCCGTTGCTCGCCGGCACGTCGGTGGACCGTGGAGCCCGGCTCGTCGAGCGACTCTGGTCCGACCGCTCCGCGGGTCACCCCGACCTGGCATGGGCCCTCCCACCCAGCACTGCGCTGGACGACCCGGCGTTCGACCCCCGCGCCTATTGGCGCGGTCCGCAGTGGCCGCCCATGACCTGGCTGGTCTGGTGGGCCCTGGTCCGAGGCGGCCACACCCGAAGTGCCAACCGCCTTCGGGCCACCGCCATCGCGCAGCTGCGAGCGACGGGGTGCACCGAGTACGTCGACCCGCTCACCGGCGACGCCCTGGGCAGCGACGCCCAGTCGTGGACCGCGGCGGTGGCCCTCGACTGGCTGGGCCACGAGCCATGAGCCCGTCCGTACACTCGCCGTCCATGAAGGTTGACACCCTGCTCATGGCGCCGCCCGACACCGTCGCGCAGCGGGCCGACGAACTGGCCGCCACCGGAGTCGACGGCCTGTTCACCTTCGAGGGGCCCAACGACGTGTTCCTGCCGTTGGCCCTCGCCGCGGCCACCGGCTGCGAGCTGTACACCAACGTGGCCATCGCCTTCCCCCGCTCCCCGATGCACCTGGCCCACACCGCATGGGATCTGGCCCGGCTCAGCGGCGGTCGGTTCTCGCTCGGGCTCGGAACCCAGGTGCAGGCCCATGTGGAGCGCCGCTACGGCTCCACCTGGTCCAGCCCGGTGGACCGCATGGCCGAGTGGGTGGCTGCGCTCCGGGCCATCTCGGACCGGTGGCAGCACGGCACCCCGCTGGAGTTCACCGGCGACCACACGCGCCACACCCTCATGACCCCGGCGTTCGACCCCGGTCCCCTACCCACCGGACCTCCATCGATCTGGCTCGGCGCCCTCGGCCCCAAGATGGTGGCGTTGGCCACGGCCCAGGCCGACGGGATCCTGATCCACCCCTTCACCTCCGATGCCCACCTCGAACGGGTCACCCTGCCTCGCATCGCCGACGGCCTCGCTGCTGCGGGCCGTGACTCGGCCGACCTCACCGTGGTGGGCCAGGCCATCGTGGCCTGCACGTCGGATCCTGCACGCCAGGGCGACCTCGACGTGGCGGCTCGATGGATGCTCGGGTTCTACGGGTCCACGCCGGCGTACCTGCCGGTGCTGGAGACCGAGGGTCGGGCCCACCTCCACCCCGAGCTCCGGCGATTGTCTCGCGAGGGCCGGTGGGAGGAGATGGCGGCGATGATCGACGACGACCTGCTCGCCGCGGTGGTGTTGCGCGGCGAGCCCGCCGACATCGCCGCCCGTCTCCGGTCCCGCTACCGCGCCACCGCCGACCGGGTGGCGCTCAGCACGCCCGGCGGCATCGCCGACGACGACCTCGCCGCCGTGGTCGAGGCGGTGCGCGGATGATCGTGCGAGATGCCGTGGCGGCCGACGTCGCCGCCATCACCGCCATCTACAACGACGTCATCGACACGTCCGACGCCATCTGGATCGACGAGCACGTGACGGTCGACGACCGGCTGGCGTGGTTCGCCGACCAGGTCGACAGCGGCCTTCCGGTGGTGGTGGCAGTGACCGAGGCGGACGAGGTGATCGGGTACGGGTCCTTGGCCCCGTTCCGTTCCAAGGCGGGCTACTGGCCCACCGTGGAGAACACCATCCACATCGCCGCCGGCAACCGAGGCCGAGGCGTCGGCCAGGCCATCCTCGACACCCTCATCGCACGGGCCGCCTCGCTCGGAAAGCGGGTGATGGTGGCCGGCTCGGATGGCGGCAACCTCGGTTCGATCCGCTTCCACCAGCGCAACGGCTTCGTGGAGGTGGCCCGCATGCCCGGCATCGGCCGCAAGCAGGGCCGCCCGGTCGACCTGGTGCTGCTCCAGCTCGACCTGCCCGAGACCACGTCGAACGGCGAGAAATCGCGGTGACGATCTTGGTGATGGACCTCGGGGGCGTGACCTGCCAGTGGGTGCCGGACCGTCGACTGGTGGCGCTGGCCGAGCTCAGCGACCTGCCTCCGGCCACCATCGACGGCCTGGTGTTCGAGTCGGGGCTCGACGATGCCGGCGAACGTGGGCAGTTCACCCTGGCTCAGTTCGTCGACGCCCTGCGCTCGGTGCTCGCCGTTGGCCCGGAGAAGGCCTCGGATGGCGACCTGCGGAGGGCGTGGGCTGCGGCGTTCGAGCCGAACCGGCGAGTGCTGGCCATCATCGATCGGGCCACCACCCCAACCGCGCTGTTCACCAACAACGGCCCGCTGCTCGAAGCAGCGCTCGGAAGCGACCTGGCCGACGTGGACGAGGTGTTCGACCGGCTGCTGTTCTCGTGGCACCTGGGCACCACCAAGCCCGACCCGGCATCGTTCCCCGCCGCGTCGGCCGCACTCGGGGTGGAGCCCGGCGAGATCGTGTTCGTCGACGACAGCCAGGCCAACGTAGACGCGGCGAGGGCGGCGGGCTGGCGAGCGCACCGGTACACCGATGCGCTCAACCTGGCCGCCGCCCTCACCGACGAAGACGTGCTCTAGATCAGTACTTCTACGACAACCGCTCGATGATCATGGCCATGCCCTGGCCGCCACCGACGCACATGGTCTCCAGGCCGAAGGTCTTGTCGTCCTTCTTGAGGCCGTTGATCAGCGTGTTCATGATGCGGGCGCCAGTCATCCCGAAGGGGTGACCGACGGCGATCGCACCACCGTTGACGTTGAGCTTGTCCCAGCTGATGCCGAGGTGCTTGGCCGACGGGATCACCTGGGCGGCGAAGGCCTCGTTGATCTCGACCAGGTCGATGTCGTCGATGGTCATGCCGGCCCGCTTGAGGGCCTGGCGGGAGGCCTCGATGGGGCCGAGGCCCATGATCTCGGGGTC
>Ga0209023_10001474_pt1 | contig 31522 bp, 26 predicted proteins | sample LakOneMetagenome_FD_187468 | JGI IMG/M metagenome (GOLD analysis project Ga0209023, IMG submission 187468) | Freshwater and sediment microbial communities from Lake Erie, Canada (SPAdes) (version 2) | ecosystem: Environmental > Aquatic > Freshwater > Lentic | place: Lake Erie, Canada...
CCGATGGCCAAGGCGGTCCAGCAGGGCCTGCAGGGCCGCGCCGCCCTGGCCGTGCAGCTGCGCGCCGCCCGCGCCGGCGTACGCACCGACGACCTGTCGGTCTGGCTCGAAGGCGGCGGCGAAGCGCTCCCGCTGCGCCCGGGCGAGCACGGCCTGTACGTAGTGCCGGTCGAGGACCGCATCGCCCAGCAGGACGGCAGCTTTTCGATCAACAAGAACCCCAAGGACCTGCGCGCCAACCTGGTCCTGATTCCGACCCTGCCGCCGGACGCCTGGACCATCGGCGAAGTCCGGCGCCTGCTGCACGACGTGCATGCGACCATGGCGCCGCTCGTTCCCTGGCACCACCGCCTGCTGGCCTGGGCCTTCACGCGCAGGCTCGGCGTCTCCGTCTGCAGCGGCTCGCCGCTCGCCCAGGTCGAGGTGCGCGACGGCGGCCAGGTGCTGGCGCGCTTTCCGACCAGCGAACCGGCGCGCAACCACGCCAACGCCCCGGTCTATTGCCACCGCTTCAACGGCAACGAGGACTTCGATCCGCGCGCCCGCCTGGTGCTGCCGGAAGATGCCCAAGTCCTGCTCATCTGAGCCCAGGGTTTCGTAGCGTGGGCGGGTCTTCCCGCCCACGCGGTCAGATCACGTTTCATGGCCCGCTCCGTGACTCACAACCGTACGTTGACCGCGTGGGCGGAATCCGCCCACCCTACCAAAACAAAAACGGCTCCCGAAGGAGCCGTCGTGCATTCACGCTTGAGCGCTTTATGCTTATGCGTAGCTGCGCAGGCGCAGCGAGAAGTCCTCGAGCGCCTTGATGCCCGAGGCTTCGGCGCGTGCGCACCAGTCCTGCAGCTGCTGCAGCAGCTGGTCGCGGGTCGAGTGCGAACGTTCCCAGATCGCGCCCAGCTCCACGCGCATCTGGTGCATGGTTTCCAGCGCCTTGCTGTGCTGGAACAGCTCGACCAGCTGCTGCTTGTGCGAGGCTTCCAGCTTGCCCGGCTCGCGCTGCATCAGCTTGCGCGAGCTCTTCAGGAAGCGCGATTCCAGCTCGGCCTTGTGCTTCAGGTGCTCGAATTCTTCGCGGAAAGCGTGACGCACCGACTTGGCGTACTTCGCCATCACGTCGTAGCGGTTGGCGATCACCGACTGCAAGGTCTCGAGATCGGCCACCAGCTTGTCCTTGGCGAACTCCGGCTTCGGCGCAACCTTCTTCACCTTGGCCAGGCGCAGGGTTTCCAGGATGCGGATATAGCCCCAGCCCAGGTCGAACTCGTACCACTTGCTCGACAGCTTGGCCGAGGTGGCGAAGGTGTGGTGGTTGTTGTGCAGTTCTTCGCCGCCGATCAGGATGCCGAAGGGAATGATGTTGGTGGCAGCATCGCTGCAGTCGTAGTTGCGGTAGCCCCAGTAGTGGCCGATGCCGTTGATGATGCCGGCCGCCGTGATCGGGATCCACATCATCTGCACGGCCCAGACCGAGATGCCGGCGATGCCGAACAGGGCGAAGTCGATCAGCAGCATCAGCACGACGCCCATGGCGCTGTGCTTCGAGTACACATTGCGCTCGATCCAGTCGTCCGGGGTGCCATGGCCATACTTCTCCATGGTTTCCTTGACCTTGCTTTCAGCGCGGTACAGTTCCGCGCCCTCGAACAGCACCTTCTTGATACCCCGGGTCTGCGGGCTGTGCGGGTCTTCCTCGGTATCGCACTTGGCGTGGTGCTTGCGGTGGATCGAAGCCCATTCCTTGGTAACCTGGCCCGTGGTCATCCACAGCCAGAAGCGGAAGAAGTGGCTCGGAATGGCGTGCAGTTCGAGCGCGCGGTGCGCCTGGTGACGGTGCAGGTAGATCGTCACGGCCGCGATCGTGATGTGCGTCAGCGCCAGCGTGACAAAGAAAATTTGCCAGCCGGTGAGATCGAGCAGACCGGTCGACAGGAAGGTCAGCACGGCTTGCACGGGGTCGCTACTCAAGAAATTCATTCAGTCTCCGTTGATAGTGCTTTGGCGCATCGTTTGATCGCGATGGCCCGCAACCCAATATTTTACGCGGTTACAGTGACGCACGGCACGTTCACGTGCCCTATTTCACTATGATTTACGTCGGGTTTGGAGTACGCGCCACAACTGATGTTATATGCGCATCGAGTAGGCGCGTATCAATAGACGGATGACCAAGTTTTATTTGACCGGATTGGACCAGGGCATAGATTTTCTTGTTGACCTCCGAAATCGGCCCGGCCTGCCCGTTTTCCGGATCGCCCAGCCAGAAGCCCACTTCGAGCTCGTAGCCGTCGGCGGCGAATGCGTTCAGCAGCACGTTCGGCGCCGGTTCCTCGAGCACGCGTGCCACGCCCTTGGGCTGTGCTTCCAGCAGCGGCATCACGACCGACAAGTCGCTGTCGTAGGACACCGTCAATTTTGTTACGGCACGAACATTACGGTTGGTGGAAGACTGGTTCAGCACGACGCCGGTGATCAGCATTTCGTTCGGCAACAGGGTCTGGGTGCCGTCCGTACTGCGCAGCACGGTATAGCGCGTATTGATGCGCGCAACCTTGCCGGAATACTTGTCGATGGTGATCGGGTCGCCGATGGTCAGGCTGCGTTCCAGCAAGATGATGAAGCCGGACACATAGTTACTGGCAATGCGCTGCATGCCGAGGCCGAGGCCGACGCCGAGCGCGCCACCGAACACGGACAGTACGGTGAGGTCGAGCCCCGCAAGCGACAGGCTGAACAGCACGGCGACAAGGATCAGCACCGCCCGGCTCATGCGCGCCAGTACCACTTTGATCGAGCTATGCATGCGCTCGACCTTCATCAGGCGCTCTTCCAGCGCCGCGCCGGCCCACATGGCCAGCATCATCAGGACGACAATCGACACCGCCCCCTCGATCAGGTCGGACAGGCTCGCCTTGTGCGAACCGATCTTCAGCTGGGTGGTATCGAAGATCCGGATTACATCCGGCAACACGCCCGTGATGTGCAGGGCCACGCCCAGCCAGACCACGAGCGCGAAAATCTTCTCGAAGGTCTGCAGCGCTTCACCGAGCTGTCCGCGGCGCGCGAACACGCGGCGCAGCAGGTAGAACACGGTGCGGATCACTGCCAGCGAGGACGCCAGCGGCACCGCCACGTCGAGCAGGTGCACGCTCTGGTAGCGCGCCATCACGGCGCGCGTCGTGACCAGCAGGCCGAAGATCAGCAGCGGCGGCAGCACGCGGCTGAAGCTGGCCATGCCCAGGCCGATCAGGCCGGACCGTTCATGGTTCTGTAACCAGGAACGGTGCATCAGCCGCGCCAGGCCCCAGCCGACCGTCACGCACAGGAAAATCGCGAGCGCCTGCCACAGGATGGCAGGCTGGTGGATGTCGCCGAGCAGGTCGGCCAGCAGTTGCTGGAGCGGCATGTGTCGGCGTTATTCCTCTGCTTGGGGAACTTCGGACTCGTCGGCCGGCGAGTCAGCGGCCGGCGCCTTCACCTTGGCCTTGCGCTGCAGGACTGCAGCGAAGAAGCCGTCGGTCTGGTGCTTGTGCGGCAGCATCTTCAGGTACTGATCCATTTCGAGCGGGATCTTCTGCTCGTCCAATACCTGCTTCATCGGCACCAGCTCGAAGTCCGGATGGCTGGACAGGAACTGCTCGACGATGAAGTCGTTCTCTTCGTTCAGCAGGCTGCAGGTGGCGTACACCAGGCGTCCGCCGGACTTGACCAGGCGCGCGGCGCCATCCAGGATCGACGCCTGCTTTTCCTGCATCTCGCCGATCGCTTCCGGCCGCTGGCGCCATTTCACGTCGGGGTTGCGGCGCAGGGTACCCATGCCGCTGCAAGGTGCATCGACCAGCACGCGGTCGATCTTGCCGGTCAGGCGCTTGATCTTGGCGTCGCGCTCGTGCGCGATCAGCACCGGATGCACGTTCGACAGCCCGCTGCGCGCCATGCGCGGCTTCAGCTTGGCCAGGCGCTTGTCCGACACGTCGAAGGCATACAGGCGGCCGGTGTTGCGCATGGCCGCGCCCAGCGCCAGGGTCTTGCCGCCGGCGCCGGCGCAGAAGTCGACCACCATCTCGCCGCGGCGCGCACCGACGATCTGCGCCAGCACCTGGCTGCCCTCGTCCTGCACCTCGATCGCGCCTTCCTTGAACAGCGGCAGGTTCTGCAGCGCAGGCTTTTTCAGGACGCGCAGGCCCAGCGGCGCATACGGCATCGGCTCGGCCGCGATCGGCGCCTTGGCCAGTTCGGCGATCACCTCGTCGCGGCTGGCCTTGATGGAATTGACACGCAGGTCGAGCGGCGCCGGGGTGTTCAGCACCGCGGCCAGCGCGAGCGCCTCGGCTTCGCCGAATTGCGCCACCAGCTTGTCGTACAGCCAGGCCGGCAGGTTGGCCTGCATCTGCGGCGGCAGCAAGGAGCGGTCGACTTCCTTGATACGGATGAGAAACTGCGTTTCGTCTTCGCTCAGTCCGCCCAGGGCGTCGATACCGGCGGTCTCGGCCAGGCCCAGCAGGGCCAGCTTGCGCATCGAGGGCGTGTTGCCGGCGCCCGCGAAATCGGTGAAGAAGGACTTGTTGCGCAGCACCGCATACACGGCTTCGGCGATGACGCCACGCTCGCGGCCGCCGAAACGGGGGTGGTCCTTGAAGTAACGCGACAGGGTGACGTCGGCGGGCGACATAAAGCGCAGGACCTCGCGCAATACTTCTTCGGTATTGCCGATGATCGCTGGAGGCAATCTCATGGTATTCCTTAGTTTTAAATGCTTGTGGTTTCGGCGGGCGCGTCGACCAGGACGCGCACTTCGCCATTTTCAATCTTGAGCCTGTCTTCGACGAAGAGGCGCACCGCATACGGGTAGAGTTTGTGTTCCTCGACCAGCACACGGGCAGACAAGGTGTCCTCGGTATCGCCAGGCAGCACCGGCACCCGCGCCTGGGCCACCACTGGGCCATGGTCGAGCTCGGCAGTGACGAAGTGGACGGTGGCGCCATGTTCCTGCTCGCCCGCGTCCAGCGCCTGCTGGTGCGTGCCCAGTCCCGGGAACAGCGGCAGCAGCGAGGGGTGGATGTTGAGCATGCGGCCTTCGTAATGCTCCACCAAGGGCGCGGTCAGGATGCGCATGAAGCCGGCGAGCACGACCAGGTCGGGCGCGAAACGGTCGATCGCTTCCTGCAGGGCCGCGTCGAACTCGGCGCGGGAGGCATAGTCCTTGTTCGCCACCACGGCCGTCGGGATGCCGCGGGCACGGGCGAATTCCAGGCCCTTGGCTTCCGGTTTATTGCTGATCACCGCCGCGATGCGGGCCGGCCAACCCTGGCTTTCCGCCGCGCGCACGACCGCTTCCATATTGCTGCCGCGGCCGGAAATGAGGATCACGATGTTTTTCATAGCCGGCATTGTACCGTATCGCCGGCCGGCAACCGCTGCCCGCGAGGCTTGGCGACCCGCCCGGCGAGGGCCTAGATGATGTCCGTTGCGGGAATCGCGAAGGAGTAGAATACGCGGAAAGGGACTTTTTTCTCGGCCCAGAATTCGGCCGCATCGCGGAACACGTCGAGCAGGTTCTCGCGTGCTTCCTTGTCGAATTTCGGTGCGCTGGGCAGTTGCTCAAGAACGACGAGGAAGCCCGGCTGCGGCCCGGCTGCGCTCACGGTGTCGGTCAGGCAAGTGCGCAAGGCATCGAAGTTCTTGCTGCAGGGTTTCGGGAAGTAGAAATTCTCGCCGATGCGGGCGCAGACTTGTTGCTTGGTCAAGGTATTCGCGCAATGCGCATACAGGAAATGCTGACCGAGGCGCGCAGCCTCCTGCTGCAGCTCGGCGACGCGGAAGGCGCGGATCGACTGCACAAGATTGGGCGGCACTCTCATCAACAAACTCATTTTTTCCTCAAGTTGACCAGCTCGGTATATGCGATGCAAAACCTGTTTTTGCGCCGCGCCTGGTGGCGTTGGCATCCGCCTCTCTGTTGTTTCCCGCTATCGTTTCCACGCGCCAATAAACCCCTTAGTGTGTAAGGGTAACGTTTTGTGGTATGGGAAGCAACCCAAATGTGATCTCAGGAATCGCATTTGTAAGAATTGGTAGAGGTGCATATGCCTTCGCACGCCCCTTTTCGACAGCTCTGCCATTCTGGCAAGCCCGCATTCGCCCGCCCTCCCCTGTTACATTTTGTTGCCATGGGGATTCGAGCATTCCCTGCGATGGGATTACCATAGCAGGCATGAAAGTCCGGTCGGTTCCCATCCCACCAGACGACGAAAAGATCGCCCCGATTCGAACGCCATTGCGAGGTAGACCATGAATGTCAACGCCAAACTGATCATCGCCGCCCTCGGCGTCAGCGCCCTGCCGCTGGCCCAGGCCCAGACCAATTTTGAAGACTTCGGCCGTGTCGTCCGCGTCCAGCCGCGCGTCGAACAGATCCGCACGCCGCGCGAGGAATGCCGTACCGAATACGTGCAGGTGCCGGTGCAGCAGCAGCGCGGCGCCGGCGGCGGCATCGTCGGCGGTGTCGTCGGCGGCCTGCTGGGCAACCAGGTCGGCAGCGGCAGTGGCCGCGTCGCCGCGACCGCGGCCGGCGCGATTGCGGGCGCCATGATCGGCGACCGTGCCGAGAACAACAACCGCCCGCAAGGCGTGCAGGAACAGGCGGTGCGCCAGTGCCGCGTGGTCGACGCCTATGAGTCGCGCACCAGCGGCTACGACGTCACCTACGAGTACCGCGGCCAGACCTACACCTCGCTGATGAACCGCGACCCGGGCAACCGTGTGCGCCTGCGCGTCTCGGTACAGCCGGTCGACGCGTATTAATTTCTTGCCATCGATCCTTCCGCCGGCGCCCCACCTGCCGGCGTGAAGGGGAAGCGCGTCAACAGCGCGTGCTTGCGCTGCGGGAACCCCTCCCCCGATAATAGGGCGATTCAACCAGGTCGCCCTATGCTCATCAAACGCAAATCCATCGAACAGGCCGAATCCTCGCGCCGTCCCGCGCGCAAGCCCAAGTTCGCCCCCGTCACGCTGTCCGAGCAGGACGGCGTCCGCTACCTCCATTTCGGCACCGAGTGGGTGCAGGGTGCAATGCGCATCCGCAAGCCCGACTGGCCGGAACTCGAGTATGCGCAGCAGATGATGGCCTGGATGCTTTTCATCGAAGAGCCGCAATCCATCGCGCAGCTCGGCCTCGGTGCTGCCACATTGACCAAATTCTGCTATCGCCAGTTCCCGGAATCGACCGTGACTGCGGTCGAGCTCAATGAATCCGTCATCACCATCTGCGCGTCGATGTTCAAGCTGCCGCCCGTCGACGAGCGCCTGAGCGTGCTCGAGATGGATGCGATGGACTTCGTCCTCGATCCCGCCAACCACGGCGCCTTCGACGTGCTGCAATGCGACCTGTACGACGCTACCGCGCGCGGACCCGTGCTCGACACGCCCGAGTTCTACCAGGCCTGCAAGGCCTGCCTGGCGGACGGCGGCATCATGACGGTCAACCTGTTCGGCGACCACCCGAGCTTCGCCAAGAACATCAAGGCGATGAAATTTGCCTTCGAGCACGTGATCTGCCTGCCGGAAGTCCATGAGGGCAATGTGGTGGCGCTATGCTTCCGGGATCGCCCGGTGCTCGACAAGGAAGCACTGGCCGCACGTGCGGCGCAGATCGTCGCCGAGACGAAACTGCCGGCGAAGTCCTGGGTCAAGGGCATCTTCGCCGCCGCCTGAACTTCTTTCCCACCGGGAGCTGAACGTGAATACGCATGCCGTCCCACCCGTCGCCAGTGCCAAGCCCCCGCGCCTGCGCACGCTCGACCTGCAGTCCATTTTCTCCTGGCTGCTGGCCGACGGCATCGTCACCAAGGACACCGTCAAGGCCCAGTTCGCACAAGCCCAGGGGATCCTGAAGAATGCCGCGGGCTCGATGCATCCGCTGACGGCCGTGGCGCAGTGCAAACTGATATCGGGCCAGCCCCCGCATCGCCTGCTGACCCTGGACGTGCTGACCGAATGGTGTGCCAGCAAGGTCGGCCTGCCTTTCATCCGCATCGACCCTTTGAGGATCGATTTCACCAAGGTGGCGGACGTGATGTCGGCCAGCTACGCGGCGCGCTTCAATATCCTGCCGGTGGAAATGAGCGGCTCGACCCTGGTCGTGGCCACCGCCGACCCGGCGAATACGGAATGGGAAGCGGAGATCGCCAAGGTCTCGCGCCGCAAGATCGAGCTGGTGCTGGCCAATCCGCTCGACATCGCCCAGTACATTTCGCAGTTCTTCAGCCTGGCCAAATCGATCCGCGACGCCAACCGCAATACCGGGCAAGACCTGGCGATGCGGAACAATTTCGAGCAGCTGGTCGAACTGGGCAAGGCAAACAAACAGTTCGATGCGAATGACCAGCACATCGTCAACATCGTGGATTGGCTGTGGGGGTATGCCTTCGAGCAGCGCGCTTCCGATATCCACCTGGAGCCGAAACGCGAATTCGCGGTGATCCGCTTCCGCATCGATGGCGTGCTGCACCAGGTGTACCAGGTGCCGGCGGTCGTCATGATCGCCATGACGGCGCGCATCAAGCTGCTCGGGCGGATGGACGTCATCGAAAAGCGGCGGCCGCAGGATGGCCGCATCAAGACGCGGACGGCGGGGGGGCAGGAAGTCGAATTGCGTCTGTCGACGCTGCCGACGGCCTTCGGTGAAAAGCTCGTCATGCGTATTTTCGATCCGGAAGTCGTCGTCAAGACCCTGCCGGAGCTCGGTTTTCCGCCGGACGACGCATCGCGCTGGGATGCGCTGACCAATCGGCCGCACGGGATCATCCTGGTGACGGGGCCGACGGGATCGGGCAAGACGACCACGCTGTACACGACGCTAAAAGCCTTGGCGACCAGCGAGGTGAATGTCTGCACGGTGGAAGACCCCATCGAGATGGTCGAGGCCTCGTTCAACCAGATGCAGGTGCAGCCGGGGATCGATCTGTCGTTTGCGGACGGCGTTCGCGCGCTGATGCGCCAGGATCCGGACATCATCATGGTGGGCGAGATCCGCGACCTGCCGACGGCGGAAATGGCGATCCAGGCGGCGCTCACCGGTCACCTGGTGTTTTCGACCCTGCACACGAACGACGCGCCATCGGCGGTCGTACGGTTGATCGAACTGGGAGTGCCGGATTATCTGCTGGAAGCGACCCTGATCGGCGTCATGGCCCAGCGCCTGGTGCGTACGCTCTGCCCTGACTGCAAGGCGCCGGGCGGAGAGCTGAGCGATGAGGTGTGGCAGAGCATCGGCGGCGCGTGGAATATTCCAAAACCCGCAACCGTGTACCGGCCGATCGGCTGCCCGGAGTGCCGGCAGACGGGGTATCGGGGACGTACCGGCATTTACGAGCTGCTGACGGTGAGCGAAGGGTTTGCGCACATCGTGCGCGAGTCCGGCGACATCCAGAAGCTGCGCCAGCAGAGCGTGGCGGATGGCATGAAGCCACTGCGGATCGCTGGTGCGATGAAGGTTGTGGAGGGGGTGACCACGGCAGATGAGGTGCTCAAGGTGACCGCGGCGCTGGTGTGATCGCCAATTATTCAGGTGACACTAGCGCAAACCCGAACCGCCGGCTATAATGCTGCCTCTTTCGGGTCGTTAGCTCAGCTGGTAGAGCAGCGGACTTTTAATCCGTTGGTCGCAGGTTCGAATCCCGCACGGCCTACCACGAATTTGTTGTATCAAATCAAGGCGTTGCGAGTGATCGTGACGCCTTTTTTTGTATCTGCGGCGGTCCGCTCATCTACCTACTGTGCCGTGCTTGTGACGCGCAGCAGCCCATCTACTACCGCCGCGTGACGCGCCATGTGCGCCGGCGCGAGGTGCGCGTACCGCCGCACCATCGCGGCCGATTTCCAGCCGCCCATCTCCTGCAGGTCGTACAGCGGCGTGCCGTTCTGGATCAGCCAGCTGGCCCAGGTGTGCCGCAGATCGTGCCAGCGGAAGTCCGCGATGCCGGCCCGCTTCAGCGCACTACGCCAGGCCTTGGTGTTCACGTACCTGATTGGGTTGCCCTCGTAGGTGAAGACACGCTCTGAATGCTTGCCACGCTGGCGTTCCAGCACCCCCACCGCCAGGTCGCACAGCGATACGTCGATGTCCTCGCCGCCCTTCGCCTCATTGGCTGCGATCCATGCTGTACGACGCTCAAGATCGACCTGCGGCCATCGCAGACGTACCACATTGCGCTGTCTTAGCCCGGTTGCGAGCGCGAACAAGGCAATGTCCCGCTGGTGCTCGGGCAGCGCCTCCAACAACGCCTTCGCCTGCTTCGGCGTGATCCATCGAACACGGCACATTGGTTCCGGGTACATCTTCACTTTCGGCGCCCGGTCGATCCACTCCCACTCCAGGGACGCCTTACGCAAGATTGCACGAATCAGTGCGAGGTGGCACGCCGTCGATAGCAGGTAAGCGACTACAGGAAGAACTCGCGGGTAGGCTACAGCTCTTGGTGGAGAAGCTGGCTAATCCTACCGCCCCAGTCAAGCATCAAGCGCCGGCCTTCACTACCATCAATAAATTGCGTTTGCTCAAGTTCCACTTATGCCTGCCCTTGAATAATCAAGGTTTTCTTGGCCCCAAGTGGAAGAATTCTCAACCGCAGATGGTTACTATCGTAGATACCGCGTTTCGCGACCCTGACGTAGAACTTGTGCCTCAAGCCAGCGTCCCCGCTACCGCATACGCGGAATACAAGGCTGTTCGCGACAGAGTTAAACGGGACGTTCTGGGAGCGCTCGATCCAGCCATACGGGCGAGCACAGTAGTGACCTTGGATGGCCTCCCCTATCCAGTCAGGTTCCGGAATCAAGGTGCACTGGACAAATGGCAGTGCCTGTTCAATGCGCATGAGTGGGGCCAGTGGATGTGGGATGAGTGGGCCAAGCCACAGGCTACCTGCCTCGACTGCATCAACGAGCTGTGCTGGCAAGTCGACCAGCACCTTGAACGACATTCGCGTTACGGGCGACCACCTGGCTGGGCTGTCGCTACGTTTGCCACCGTAGTCAGGTGGGCCGCCAACATCCACTTCGAACGGCAACGCGGCGCCGTGATCGAGACCACCCCGGCGCTCGACACGCTTCTGATGCATTCGGACATTGACGACACACTGCCGATGCGCTCGTTCTCGCCACCATTTGGTGCGCAGTACCTGCAACTGAATCGGGCCACGGCAGAGCATTTCAGAACAGCCAAGGATCGCGCCGATGGACGCTGGATCGACGGCATCTTCTGTTATGTGAGTAGGCCAAGCCGGTCCGACGATCGCAACGACTTCATCACGGTGATTGAGCTGGTAATCATCTACGGCTCGAACGACAACGGCATCAGCGGGCATCTGCTTCGTGGCCCCTTGATCGCGCCGGACCAGCCCGTTACCGAGTGGGTCAATGGGATCTTGACGCCGCACGGTGGCCAGCGCACGCCGCAAGACGAAGTGCTGATGAAGCTGATCAACAGTGTCGTGAAAGTGTTCCTATACCTCGGCCTGAAGGACGCGCGCAAAGAGATAAATACTGATTACAGTGTCGCACTCAAGCGCTTGGCTGGAGTAGGACCCAAGAAGCAGGCCAAACTGCAGCGCCGTCTGGATTCCCTCTATGACCGCATCACGATCGGTCCTGCCAGCGCACCCACGATACTGCCAGCGCCCGGCGCGGCCGGTATCAGGGCGCCGCACTGGCGGCGCGGCCATTTCCGCGAACAGCCATGTGGCCCGGCCCGCAGTTCTCGCAAGCTGATCTTCGTCGCTCCAATCCTGATCCATGCCGATCGGATGGGTCGCCAGGCACCGCCACCGAAGGCATACGAGCTCACAACAGGCCAAGCCAACAGTGAGGTTGCAGTAGCTGGCGCAACCAAACAACGTATTCACCCTGCCAGGTTCACGGCGGATAGCAGATAACCACTCGCTCGAGCATTCCAGGACCGCGCATGACCAACCTAAGTCGCTCCATCCACGACCTAATCTATGACAGGCAGCACCATCGCATCCTGCGCCTATCGTTCCCCAACGATGACGCGCCAAACGCCCAATTCCTGGTCAACAAGATCGATGCAACGGAAAGCCTGTCCAGGGATTTCGAGTTCAGGGTCGAGTTGCTGTCCGACGACGCCGACCTCGCCCTAAAGGAGATGCAGGGCAAGCTGCTTAACATCGAGCTGGTGCGCAAGGACGGCAGCCTGCGCTACTTTTCCGGCTACGTCTTCAGCTTCCGCCGCCGCCATTCCGACGGCGGCATCACCTTTTATGAAGCCAGGCTCGGCCCATGGCTGAAATTCCTCAGCCTGCGCAAGGACAGCTACCTGTTCCATGGGAAGAGCTTGCGGGACCAGACGGACGACATCTTCCGCGACTATGGGACTCATGCTCAATGGGATTGGCGCGTGACCGCTGACGATCCAGTGTTGACCGATGCCTGCCAGTTCAACGAGACGGACTACAACTACCTGAGCCGGCGCTGGGAAGCTGCAGGCTGGTATTACTGGTACGAACATGATGCCAGCGGACACAAGCTCATCGTAGGGAGCGATTCAACCTATGCCCCAGTCATCGATGGCAGCGCAGAGGTACGCTTTCATGGAGAGGGAGGCGCTCTGGAAGAAGACGCCATCGATCGCTGGTCGCCGGTGCGCCAAGCCGTTACTTCCAGCGTTGCACTTAGCGGTTTCAATTTCAAGAATCCAATTCCCTCCAACGTCAGCATTCCTACGTTAAACCAACAGGACAATGTGCCGGCGATCGAGTCTTATGAATACGCCGGCACGTACGGGTTCCGAAACTTCAAGGATGGCGATGCGCAAAGCCGCATCCGCATGGAAGAATTCGAGGCTGTCGCCAAGTACGTCGAAGCACAAGGTAACGACCGCTTCCTAATGCCGGGTCGCTGGTTCCATCTGGTAGACCATTTCAATCACAATATCTTTGCTGCCAAGCGCGACACCAGTAAAGACCAATTCCTGATCCTGTCGGTGCGCCACACCGCCACCAACAATTACCTGCAAGATGCGCATGAAAAGATCCTCTATCGCAACCGGTTGACCTGCACTCGCAAGAGTCTTCCGTGGCGCCCAGGCCGGGACTTCAACAGCACGGACACCAGGATCCTCGCTCCGCAGACGGCCATCGTCGTCGGACCATCTGGTCAGGACTCGATTCATACCGATGAGTACGGCCGGGTCCGGGTGCAGTTCCACTGGGATCGGATCGGCAGCAAAGACGAGCGCAGCTCGGCTTGGGTGCGCGTAGCCAGTTCCTGGGCGGGTGCGGAACTTGGCGCCGCGGCGATCCCGCGCGTTGGGACTGAGGTCATCGTCCAGTGGCTCGAAGGCTGTCCGGACCGCCCGATTATCACAGGAGCCGTGTTCAACCAGCACAATATGCCGCCATGGCGCGTGCCGACGCAGCAGGCGCTGACGGGACTGCGCAGCCGGGAGCTGACGCCCGGTGCCGGGAACTCTCCTGCCGGGCGTAGCAACCACCTGATCCTCGACGATACGAACGGGCAGATCCAGGCCCAGCTCAAGAGCGACCACCAGCATAGCCAGCTCTCCCTTGGCCACATCACGCGCATCGAGGACAACACTGGCCGCAAGGAGGCGCGTGGCGAAGGGTGGGAACTGCGTACTGACGGGCACGGTGTGGCACGAGCAGCGAAGGGGCTACTGATCACGACAGAGGCGCGACAAGCCGCAAGTGGGGCGATCAAAGACATGGGCGAAACAGCGCGCCGCCTCACGGTAGCCTCCGAATACCACCAACTGCTGGCCGAGGTCGCACAAAAGAATGGTGCGCAAGAAGCCGGGAATAACCAGGCCGACGTCGCCGCCCACGTCCAGGCGCAGGCTGACGCGGTACGCGGCAGCGCTAGAGCCAAGAATGGCTTCCCTGAGCTGGCCGCGCCACATCTGGTAGTGGCGAGCCCTACTGGTATCGCCACCACAAGTGGCCGCGACACGCATATGGCCAGCGAACGTCATACCGCTGTCACGAGCGGCAAAGACCTTTCCATGGTCGTCGGCGCCAACCTGTTTGCAAGCATTCGCCAGACCTTTCGCCTGTTTGTCCAGAAGGCCGGTATGAAGATGGTGGCCGCGGCCGGCGACATCGACATGCAGGCACTGTCGGACAACATCAAGCTTTTGGCGAAGCTTGAAATCTCGCATACGGCCAACCGAATCACGATCAGCGCCAAGGAAGAAGTGGTCATCAACGGCGGTGGGAGCTATGCCAAGTTCGCCTCCGGGTCGATTGAAATGGGAACGAGCGGTCCGTTCGTCGCCCATGCAGCCAAGCATAGCTTGCCACCTGCGAAGAGCGTGGATATGGCCATGACGATGCCGCCCATTGCCGACGTTGTCGGTAAGGGGCATGGCGTCCTGCACCTGGGCACCCACTCGGCGGCGGCCGGGAAAGTAGGCATTGGGCTGCCATACAAACTCTACAAAGACGGCGCGGTGATCGATCAGGGACAGCTTGACGACCAGGGCAACGTCAGCTTCAAGCACGAGCTCGACGCTGCGGCGAAGTATGAGCTCGAACTTGCGAATGGCCAGCGGTTCGACATTGACGCCGGTAGCCACGAAGAACAGCACGAGATGAGCGCCGCCATGGGCTTCCATGGATATGAGAACAGCGGCGGCTCGCTGAGTGAACATTATTCCCCACTCGAGAAAGACCGCTTACTCGCCAATCCGATTCTGGACGTCCCCCAATAACCAACTTGCACGAGGCCGGCATGGGTGGCATGAACGAAAACGCAAAACTGTACAAGCAAAAACTGTCGTACAACAAGATAAGCGGGCCGTATCAGTGCCTCACCTTGCCCTGGTGGGTGCAAACCCCGAAGCCCGTCTATTACCCACGCCATCGCGGCAGCATCGAGCCGCTTATCTGCGGGGAGGAGGTCTTCATGCGGGTTGCTGATGATCTCAAGGTGGCCACCCGCAGCATCGACATCATTACCTGGGGTTTTGATCCAGGCATGGTGCTCAAGCGTGGGTTCAAGGCGCAGGACGGGCAGCGCTACGGCGACCTGCTCCTGGAGCTTGCGACCCGCAAGAAGGATCCGGTGATGGTCCGGCTCCTGGTCTGGTATGACGATCAGGTGAGCCAGACCCTGATGAAAAATATTCCGGGCTATTACGGCACCCGCTTTCCAGCCATCGGCTGTTCAAGTGCAACCGGCTTCTATAGCGAAGGGCACCAAAAATACAACGCGGAGTGGTTCGAGAAAATCTGTTCGGGCCAAGTGCCGAACATTTGCTTTCATGTGCGCGCCATCCTGCCCAAGCTCTTCCCGTTAGCAATCTTGGGCGAGGACGTGCCAGCGCATGCCGCGGCCCAAGGCACTGCCCGATTTCCAACGCATCACCAGAAGATGCTGCTGATCGATTACGAGCTGCCGGCAAAGGCGGTGGGATACGTCATGGGCCACAATTCCATCACCGATTTCTGGGATACCGCAGCGCACATCTACCAAGATCCGCGCCGCGAAACCTTTTATCGTGACGACCCGATGTCGTTCAAGGCGGGACCGGGCCTCGATCATGGGGCCGGCGCCAATCTGGGCACCGCGGACAGGCCCTCGGAAGCGGAGCTCGAAACGAAGAGACGGGCGCTGGAGCACTACCACAAGCACAACGCTTACGTTGCCAAGCCCTACCAGGACGTGTCGGCGCGCGTCCGTGGGCCGGTCTTGTACGACCTGAACCACAATTTCTGTCAGGGCTGGAGCGAGTCGACGCCACCGAGTTCCTACTTCACCGAAAAATACTGGCTGGTGACGAAATACCTGGCCCGAGGCTTGCACGACATCAGCCGCTCGATCCAGAAACTGACGCACAGCGATCCCGATCACGATTTTGCCGAGCGCCGCAAAGCGGTCACGCCGGAAGCACTCATGCTCCGCGGCGGCCAGCACAGCGCGCAACTACTGCGGACGCAGCCAATGCACGGCGAGAAGACGATCAAGGAGTGCTACGCCAACCTGACCCGCCAGGCACACCATTACATCTTCTTCCAGAACCAGTACATCCAGTATGGCGCCTGGGCCACCCACTTAAACGAGTGCGTGCAGAACCTGCGCAAGGGGGGCTTTAAGAAGCCGATCTATGTCTTCATCCTGACATCGACTCCCGAACGTGACGGAATGGATATCGCAACCTACGATGTGGCGCAGCAGCTCGGCCAAAGCGCGACCATGAAGGTCGAGCATGATGAAGCCGAGCTGCAAGCTCTCCAGGGTAAGCGAGCAATGCCCATCACACCTAAACAACTTGCCAAGAGCGGCATCAATGCAGTCATGGGGTCGTTGTGGACCTGTGTCCAGCCAAAACCCAAACCCGATGAGTACGAAGAAATCTATATCCACTCGAAAGTGGCGATTGTGGACGATGCGGCCTTCACGATCGGCTCGGCCAACCTAAATGTCCGCAGCATGGCCATCGACAGCGAACTGAATATTCTGAGCGAGGCGAAGGATGTGGCGTACAAGCTGCGTTGCGATATGTTTAGCCAGTGCGCCGGCTCACCGGGACCGGGGCAGTTCGAAGACATAGGCGAGACATTCGATGAATGGAAAAAAAAGATGCACAAAAACTTGCAGGCAATGAAAGCTGGTGAACCGCTGCTTGGTCAGATCGTCGCATTCAATGTCGACCGAAAACCAGGCGCACCTCTAATCTAGTCATGAACACGGCACCCATCCGATGGTTGTCCTTTGCGGCGCTCGCTGGAGCGCTTATTTTCGGCGGTCTTAAGTACCGCGCTCACATGGAGTACGTTGCCATGCATACCATGCCGCCCGGGCTTTACGAATTCAAGGTTACCGATCCCCCACCCGTTTGCGGACGCTGGAAAGATCACATGCCGCGCCAGCGTGATCTTGAGGCGTATCGTCTCTACACAAAGGCGCGCAACTTCTGGCGCAGCAAGGTCGAGTTCGAATTCACGCGCGAGGAACTGATTGGCATCCTGGCCGATGTGAGATTGGCGGCCGAGAAAGGTGACTGGGGCGCACAGGCGTTGCTCGCGCACTTTTATCTTGAAGGCTTAGGACCGCTTGACACGAACAAAGTGCTCGATCCCGAACCTGAAAAAGCAATCCAGATCATCCGCCAGGCGGTCGCAGCCGGACAGGCATGGGGCTACTATGACCTTGGAGTCGCGCACCAGTATGGCTATGGTGGCGCAGCCATGGACGAAGTAATTTCATGGGCTTACTACCGCAGAGCGGCAGAGCTGGGCAGTCCGGATGCGCAGATGGCTCTTGCTGAAGCGTACGAGAACGCCAAGCGCCACGACGATGCGCTGCATTTGCGGATGTGTGCGTATAAACAGGAGCATGGTCCAGCTGCTAACTCGTTAGGTACTCTTGCTGAGGTGCGGGGTCAGTTTGCGGAGGCACTCAAGTATTACCAGGACGGCACCCGTTTTGGGGACAAGGACGCTGCGGCCTCACTGATGCTGTTCTTTCGGACCGAATATTGGAATCAAGTGACCGCGGAGCACATGAGTAAACTTCGTGAATTAGAACTGAAGCCTGATGCCGAACGTAAAGCACGATACAAAATAATCAAAACCGCACTGGAACTCAATCCTGACCTGAGACTAAAACGGCTCGACAAAGTCCTCCCGCTCCCACCCGCTGAACTTCCTCCATGGGACGGTGTGCAAGATGCGATCGAGCCCGAGACGGACTCACCCCCAACCTATTAATTGTTCTCACAACTAGAGGGCGTCATGCCAAAAGTGATTATCACCGTGGGCGACAAGACTGATCATGGCGGCACCGTTATCAGTGGTTCCCCCACGCACGATATTCGCGGGCGAGCAATTGCACGGCTCGGAGACAAAGTCGATTGCCCGCAGTCCTACCCCGGCGGCAAACCGCACGGTGTAAACAAGATCATTACCGCCTATGACACATTTACAGTCAACGGCGTGCCCGTGGCGGTCGAAGGATGCACGACCGAATGCGGATGCAAGCTGATCGGCAGCTTGCCTGCGACGGTAGGCTAAACCCTTTACGGTGTTGTCATGTCAGTCGAAGAATACGTCGCCGGCCTCGAAACGAACGCAATGATCTTGGGAATTGTAGCCCTGAACATGAAGAACTTCGCGTCTCAAATCATTTAGCACGTTAATGGCGGCGGGCTACTTGATGATGCGGGGTTTGCTGCGCTAAAGTCAAAATGCGTGCGCAGCCTGAAGAACACTGCGGCTCAGGGTGTGCCTTTGGAACAAGAGGCAACGGCCTTGAACGAAGCACTTATTATGTTTGGCCAGATGGTAGACCACGCCGTGTTGCTAGGCAGGCCCGAAGACAAAGATCGACCAGGCAGTTAACTGCTTCGCCACCAACGACATGTAGAGTCAATTGCCGTAACCCACGAAAAGCGATGCCAGCAAGCGGATCGACCACCCTGTGACGTACTTGTGAAGTAACTCCTGATAAGCTACCATTCCTCCCCTTTGGCATGACCGGTTATCGCAGTTGGCAAGCGTTGCAAGTCATTGATTAATAAAGAATTCTTATTTCAACCCGGCGACTTTTAATCCGTTGGTCGCAGGTTCGAATCCCGCACGGCCTACCACGAATTTGTTGTAGCAAAAACGGCGTCATGAATGATCATGACGCCGTTTTTGTTTTGCGCCTTCAGCGCAATTCCGCTCAAATTAGCGCTTGCCGAACTGCAAATACGGCAGCTCCCCTCGCAGATGAGGTGTGCGCGTGAACGTCCGCTAACGGGCCGATAGCAGACCTCCGACAGCTCAGTGTAAGAGCTTGTTGCACGCTGAGCAATAGCAAGTTTGTGAGAAATGCCGCCACTGATGAACAGCCAAATAGCGTGGTCGCCGTGCCTTGTCGAACAGAAGAGCGCTCGCAGTGGATGCTACAGTCGTCTAACTTCTCATACGAGGCATCCTGTGAAATACCTGCAAAAAATCAGTTCGCTCGGCTTTATCTTCATCGCCCTGCTCTTTTTCATCTGCGGTTTCGGACTGATTGTCCTGGCCGGCATGGAGATATGGTCGGCCTTGTTCGGTACCGGCCACCAATCGGTACAAGAGCAATTCCAGCTCATCCTGGAATGCGTCGGCCTGCTCACCATCTCCGTGGCCGCCTTCGAACTGGGCCAGACCGTGCTGGAAGAAGAAGTTCAGCGCGAAGTCCACGTGAGCTCCCCTACCCGCCTGCGCCGCTTCCTGTCACGCTTCCTGCTCGTGGTGGTCGTGTCACTGGGAGTGGAGTGCCTGGTCGGCGTCTTCCAGTTCCTGCATACCGATCCGGAGAAATTGCCGCATGTTGCATCCATCGGCGTCGCCGCCGGCATCCTGCTGGCCAGTTGGGGCCTGTTCGTGCGCATGAATGTCTCAGCCGAGAAGCTCGAACCGGAAGCGATGCAGCAGGCGCAGGAGGAAGACAAGCACGTCGAAACCTGAGGATTACCGCACCGATGCGCGATCGTGCAGGAAGTTCTTGGAAATTCGCAAGAGTGCCGCTATAATCTTGGCTTCTTCGGGTCGTTAGCTCAGCTGGTAGAGCAGCGGACTTTTAATCCGTTGGTCGCAGGTTCGAATCCCGCACGGCCTACCAAAGATTCAGCAAGGAAGGCGTCATGAGAAATCGTGACGCCTTTTTTGTTTTCCGCCGCGTTTTGCCAGGTCATGCCGCTGTCATTAACGCAACCTAAGCTGTCGGGTTTTCAACCTTGGAACCCGACCATGCCGTTCTTCGATCTCGCCGTACCGCCTTCTCCCCTACTCCTGATGAGCGCCGCCCTCCTCGCCGCCTCCCTGCTCACCGCATGCGGCGGCAGCGACGACGACGAGGAGCTGACGCCCCGCACCTTGAGCATGGAAAAGATCGGCAGCTACAACGGCGGCGCCGTGGGCGCGGCCGAGATCACCGCCTATGACGCAGCCAGCAAGCGCCTGTTCGTGGTCAATGGCGCCAACGGCACGGTGGACGTCCTCGACCTGGCTGCGCCTGCCACCCCGAAACTGGTCGGCACCATCAGCGTCAGCAGTCTCGGCAAGGCGGTCAACAGCGTCGCCATCCATGACGGCCTGGTTGCGCTGGCGATCGAGGCCGATCCGAAGACCAGCCCCGGCACGGTCGCCTTCTACAATGCGGCCGACCTGAAACTCATCAATAGCGTGAAGGTCGGCGCCCTGCCCGACATGCTGACCTTTACTCCTGACGGCCGCACCGTGCTGGTCGCCAACGAAGGCGAGCCGAACAGCTACGGCCAGGCCGGTTCCGTCGATCCGGAAGGGTCCATCAGCGTCATCACCGTCAACCGCGGCGGCACGCCTACCAGCGCCACCGCCGACTTCCGCGCCTTCAACGGCCAGGAAGCGGCGCTGCGCGCGCAAGGTATCCGCATCTATGGTCCCGGCGCCAGTGCGGCCCAGGATTTCGAGCCGGAATACATTGCCCTGAGCGAAGACGGCCGTACCGCCTACGTCACGCTGCAGGAAAACAATGCCGTCGCCATCGTCGATGTCGCCACCGCCAAGGTCACGGCCGTCAAGCCGCTCGGCACCAAGAACCACAACGCCGCCGGCATGGGCCTGGACGCCTCGGATGAGGATGGCGGCACCAATACCAACAGCGGCAGCCCGGCCATCAAGATCGCCCCGCAGCCGGTGAAGGGCATGTACCTGCCGGACGCCATCGCCCGCTTCAGCGTCGACGGCGCCGCCTACCTGATCACCGCCAACGAAGGCGACGCGCGCGCCGACTGGCCGGGCTTCAACGAAGAGACGCGGGTGCGCACGCACTGCGCCGCCGGCCTCGACCCGGCCGTGTTCGGCGACGCCGCCAACCAGATCCTGGACTCGAACCTGGGGCGCCTGCGCATCACGACCACGCCGAACGGCGGCAGCGCCGGCAAGAATGCGGCCGGACAATGCAATGAGCTCTACGCCTTCGGCGCCCGCTCCTTCTCGATCTGGGATACCAACCTGACCCGCGTCTACGATTCCGGCGACGAGTTCGAGAAGAACACCCAGGCGCTCGCCAACGTGAAGTTCAATGCCAGCAACGACAACAACGACCTCGACGGCCGCAGCGCTTCCAAGGGTCCGGAGCCGGAAGGCGTCGTGGTGGGCCGCTTCGGCAAGAAGACCTATGCCTTCATCGGCCTGGAGCGCGTGGGCGGCGTGATGGTCTACGACGTCAGCAAGCCCTCGGCGGCCAGCTACGTTACCTACCTCAATACCCGCACCAGCACGGGCGGCGACACGGGGCCGGAAGGCCTGGCCCTGATCCCGGCCGACAAATCGCCGAACGGCAAGCCGTTGCTCATCGTCGGCAACGAGGTCAGCGGCACCACGGCCGTCCTGCAGATCAATCTTGCCTATTGATTCACCGAGAGTTGGCAAATGGGGCTGGCGCCGCCGATAATCGGCGCCATGCCCCATTCCATCGCTGCCCCCGTCCACTTCGAACTCATCATCAAGAAGAGCCGTTTCATCGCCTGCGTCCAGCCCATGCCGGACCGGGCCGGCGCCCAGCAGGTGGTCGCCGGCCTGCGCGCGGAACATCCCGGCGCCGCCCACGTCTGCTGGGCCCTGCTGGCGGGTGGGCAATCTGCGGCCGTCGACGATGGCGAGCCGAGCGGCACGGCGGGCCGTCCGATGCTCGACGTGCTGCGCCACCAGGACCTGGAAGGCGTGCTGGCCACCGTCGTGCGCTACTTCGGCGGCGTCAAGCTGGGCGCCGGAGGCCTGGTGCGCGCCTACACGGACAGCGTGGCGCAAGCCCTGCTCCAGGCCCAGAAAATTCCCATCATCAAACAGCAGCGCCTGCGCTGCACGGCGCCGTATGCGCTGGAGGGCATGGTGCGGCGCGAACTCGACGCTGCCGGCGCCCGCCTCGACGAGGTCGAACACGGCGACGCAGTGCGCTTCGACTTCAGCCTGCCCGTGCAGGACGCCGCGCCGCTGCGCGCCAAACTGGACAACGCGGGACACGGCCGCATCGCCTGGCACGACATTGAATAGCCTGTATTTCATTTCCCCGCGCTATACCTGCCATCACGACACGAAAGCGGACACACCTGTCCCCGCGGGTCATAATGGCCGGTTCACCGTCATCGTTAGCGCACCTTGAAGAAAAGCCTCGTTCCACTCGCCCTTGGCGGCTTCGGCATCGGCATGACCGAATTCGTCATCATGGGCATCCTGCCCGACATCGCCGGCGGCCTGCAGATCAGCATTCCCCAGGCCGGCCACCTGATCACCGCCTATGCGCTCGGCGTCGTGATCGGCGCGCCGACCCTGGTCAGCCTGATGGCGCACCGCCCGCCGCGCAGCGTGCTGGTCTGGTTCATGCTGATGTTCGCCGTCTTCAATGCGATGTCGGCGTTTTCTCCGAACTACGAGCTCATGATGCTGTCGCGCTTCATGGCCGGCCTGCCGCACGGCGCCTTCTTCGGCGTCGGCGCCGTCGTCGCCGCCCGCCTGGCCGACGAAGGCAAGGTGGCTGCGGCCCTGGCCACCATGTTCACCGGGCTGACGGTCGCGAATGTGGTCGGCGTGCCGGCCGGTACCTGGCTCGGCCATAACATGAGCTGGCGCGCCGTCTTCCTGGTGGTGGCAAGCATCGGCCTCGTCACCATGTTGGCCTTGCACAAACTGGTGCCGCCCATCGCGGCCAGGGCACGTACCAGGCTCATGCAGGACCTGCGCATCTTCCGCCATGGCGCGCTGTGGCTGGCGCTGGCCATCACCTCGATCGGCACCGGCGGCTTCTTCGCCTTCTTCAGCTATATCGCGCCGCTGCTGACCGACGTCACCCACATCGCGCCGGCGCGCATTCCCATGGTGATGACGGTGGTCGGGGTCGGCATGACGGTGGGCGTGCACCTGGGCGGCCGCCTGGCCGACAGGGTGGCGCCGCTGCAGGCCATCGTGATCCTGCTGGCGAGCATGACGACCCTGCTGCTGTGCAATGGCCTGTTCGCGGCGTCGGAGCCGGCCATGCTGGTGCTGGCCTTTGCCACCGGCGCGAATGCGCTGGCGCTGGGTCCGCCGATCCAGGTGCTCCTGATCGCGCACTCGCGCGAAGCGGAAATGCTGGGTTCCTCGCTCGGGCAGTCGGGTTTTAATATCGGCAATGCCCTGGGCGCCTTCCTGGGCGGGATTCCGCTGACGCTGGGCTATTCCTACGCTTCGCCGCAGTGGGTCGCGGCGGGCCTGGCCTTCAGCGGGGTGCTGCTGGCGCTGGCCATGCTGGCGCAGGGCCGGGTGGCGGCGCGCGCCGCCGCCTGAGGAAGACGGGAACGATCAGGCGCAGGCCGGGGGCGGCACGCGGCGCACACGGCGCGCCGCCACCGCCATGCCGACGCCGGCGAACATCAGCGCCAGCGTCCCCGGTTCCGGCACGTCGGCCGGGTCCGGCTCCACGACGATCGGCTTGTCGGGGATCACGATCGGCGGCGCATCGCGGAAGCCCGCCAGGTTGACCGGCGTGAAGTAGTGGTTCGAGTTGACCTGGATGGTCGAGTTCCAGGTATCGACGATCACCTGGCCGTTGATGACGCCCCAGTCGGCGCTGACGGTCGCATTCGGCGCGAGCACGCTGCCGATGATGCCCTTCACGTTCAGCGTCACCGCATCCGGGAAATTGAAGAGGACGTTGTAGTCTTTCAGCGCCTCGAAACTGACGCCGCCGTCGTTGAAGGTGGCGTTGGCGCCGCTGATGTTGAAGATCAGCGTCTGGCCCTTGACCAGCTTGTCCAGGGTCCAGCTGTGCGAGGTCCGGAACATGTCTGCCGAAACGTTGAACACATCCACACCACCCAGGCCGCTGCCGCTGACGACCGCACCGCCCCACAAGGTGCTGACGATGCCGGTGCCCTGCACCTTGGCCAGGTCGCCGGACAGGGCCTGGTAATAGGCTGCCGAGGCGACGAAGTCGATCGGTTTCTCGCTCGCGCGTTCCGGCTGGGCCGCCCACTGCAGGTCGGCGCCGCCGCCGGCGTACATCTTGCCATTGTCGATCGAACCGCCCTTGAGCTTGACGCTGCCACCGGCGACCAGCGCATAGTTGCCGTAGGCATCCTTGTTGTTGGCATTGATCGAGTAGGAGCTGATGTCGACATTGCCCCCTGCTACGACCGCACCTTCCACGTCGCTGGAACGGGCGGAGAAATTCTTGATCGTGTAGATGTTGGCATTGCCCATCATGCTGCCCAGGTCGATGATGCCGGCCTGTGCCGAACCTGCTGCCACGGTCGCTGCAAGTGCCAGGATCGATCGACGCATGATAATTCCATAGAGAAATTTTAGATTCTCAATGGTATCACTCTCTCACGCGCCTTGCGCGCCGCTTGTTTCTTTTGGGATAGTTTTTAGCCCATCGCCGGGTCCGAAGCACCCGGGAATCGTCAGACCAGGGTAGCGTCGCCCAGCGCTTGGGCGGTTTCCTCGGCCTCGGTGCGCAGCAGTTGCAGGGTTGCGTCATCGAAGGGCAGCGCGCCGGCCTCGACCGGCGACTCGCCCAGCGGGGAGGCGACCTGCGCCAGGCGGTTCGCCAGCAGCAGGGTGTCGAGCAGGGTGCGGGGTTCCGGGTTCGGCTCTCCGTCGCGCAAGGCGCCGATGGCGTCCGCCACCTCCGGCGGAATGGCCAGCTTGCGCATGACTTCCACGCTCACCACGTCCTCGCACAGCACGCCCCAGTTCTCGGGATCGTCTTCCAGCAGGCCAGGGAATTCGTCGGCGCGCGAGAGCAGGTAGAAGCCGCCGACCTCGTGCACGATGCCGGCGAACAGGGCGGTGTCGGGGTCGATCCGGGTGACGTGGCGCGCCAGCGCCTGGGCCAGCGCGGCGACCTGGGCGCTGTGGGCCCAGAGCTGCTCGGCCTTGGCGCGCAGGACGGGGTCGCCGATGCGGTGGCCGAACTGGCGCACCATCAGGGCCGCGACCAGGCCGCGCAGGCGGCGGTAGCCGATGCGCAGCACGGCCGCGCGGACATTGCTCACCTGCGCGCCGGCGGCGCCGAAGGCCGCGGTGTTGGCCAGCGCCACCGTGCGCGCCGCCAGCTGCGGTTCGGACAGCACCAGGCGGATCGCCTCGTCCACATGGCAATCGGGATCGTCGAGCGCCAGCTGCAGGCGCAGCACGGCATTGACGCTGGTAGGAAAGCTGATTTCCCCGCGCGTCGCCTGGGCGGTAATGTAGCCAAAGGCTTCCAGTTTGTTCACGTGGGAATTATACCCTCGGCCAACTTCTGCGCGCGGCGCCGGCCGGACGGCAAAAAGCCCGCCCGCGGCAAGCGGTCGGGCTTTCTGGCACAGCCGGAGCGGATTACTTGACCTTGATGGTGCTCTTTACCTTGCTCACGCCATCGACACCCTTGGCCAGTTTCTCGGCACGGTCGGCCTCGGCCTTCGACTCGACGAAGCCGCTCAGCATCACGACGCCCTTCTCGGTCTCGACCTTGATCGCCAGCGCGCTCAGGTCCGGCTCGGCGGCCAGGCCCGCCTTGACCTTGGCGGTGATGGCGGTGTCCGACATCGCGGTCGCGGTCTTGCTGCCGGCGCGCTCGGTCTTGTCCCCCGCATTCTCGGCGACACGTTCGGTACGGCCGGTCATGTCGCGGGTCTTGTCAGCCACGTTGCCGGCTGCCTGCTTGGTCTTGTCGACGACAGCCACGGCGGCGGCGCGGGTCTTCTCGCCGGCGCGCTCGAGGGCGGTGTCAGGGGTGCCCTTGTTCTCGACCAGGCAGGCGGTCTTGCTGCCCTTCTCTTCGCACTTCTGGACCGCGGCGGCCTTCACCGGATCCTTGGTGTCGGTGCTGGCGATCAGGCCGGCGCTACCCGCAGTGGCGGCGGTCGTGCCGCTGCCGCCCGTGGTGCTGGCGCTGTCGCGGCCGGCCTTGGCGTCGGCCAGCGCGGCGGTGCGCACCGACTTGGCGTTGTTCTGGCAGCTGTCCTTCTCGTTGCCCTTCATCAAATCGCACTTTTCTTCGGCCAGCTCGTACTCGGCATCGGCCAGCTTGCGGCGCGCCGCCTCGAGGTTGGACGGGGTCTTGTCGTACTGGTTGACGGCGGCCAGTTCGGCGCGGGCGCGCGCCACGTCGGCCTGCTCTTCGCACACGTCTTCATCCTTGAGCGCGTCGCACTTCTGCTTGGCCGCCTTGTGGTCGGCCTCGATCTTCTGCATCGCCGTGCGGTAGCCGGCGCTGTCGGTCCTGGTCTGGGCGGCGGCGGGCGCTGCCGCGATGGTGGCGCCGGCCACCGAGGCCAGCAGCGTTGCGATGAGCTTGTTCATGTCGATGTCCCTTGTGCTCGGTTGTTGTGGTGCGTTCATTAAACGCCCCACGGCCGGGAACATCTGTGCGACAACGTACGCTGCTTTGGAAAACCGCGCATACCGTGCCGCCGCTGGCTTATTGTCCGTCCAGCAGGCCCGCGCGCCACAGGCTGTCGGCGTCCTCGAAGGGCGCGCCGGACTTGCCGAAGCGGGCGCCGTCGCCGGCGAGTTTCACCCAGGCGCGGGTATCGTGGCTGCTGCGCGGCACAGCGACCTTGTCGCGCACGCCGGCCAGCCAGCGGTAAACGCGCGCATACTCGTCCGGATTGCTTTGCCTGGTCCACGCCAGGGCGGCAAGGTCGGCAAAGCCCTCCTCGCGCCGGGTGTCGCGCATGGCCCTGGAGGCCGCCAGCAGCGAAACATCGCTCGCGCTTTCCTCGCCCACCTCGACGAAGCCGGCCGGCAGCGCATGCCAGTTGCCCTGGGCACGGCGCCAGCAGTGGGCGATCTCGTGCGCCGCCATCGCCGCGATCAGCGGGCCCTGTTCCGCTTCCGGCACACCGGCCAGCACGGTTTCCGCGTCCGGGTTGTTACGCAGGGACATGACCAGCTTGCAGCGGCCATTGTCGAAGCCCATCGCCAGCGGCACGTCGTTGGGACGCGGCTGGGGCTGGACGGTGATGTCGAGCGGGAGCTTCAGTTGCTGGGAATAAGCCAGCACGGGGCCGGCGGCTTTCAGCCAGCGCTGTTCCAGCGCGGTCAGTTCCGCAGCGTGCAGGGCCGGGGCCGCGCACAGGGCGGCGAGCAGGAGAGGCTTGAACATGGTGCTTCTTTCGGGGACGATGAAATGCCTATCGGCAATTCTAGCCCCAGATCAAGCCCTGCTTTGAGGAAAATATTGCTCCGTGTCAAGAAGAGCAAACTTGTCAAATCAGCCCGGCGCGCTGGCGCTGGCAGCCGGCGCATCGAGGGCGCGCGCCAGGCGCTGCGCACCCTGTTCGAGGGCGGTGGCGGCCGAGGCCGCGCGCAGCAGCGCGGTTTCGCGGCGCGCCGTCTCGAGCATTTCGGCGCCGGGCACGATGGCCGACATCACCGACGTTACCCGCGCCGCCGCATCGGCGATCGCGCCGAGCGCGCTCGCTTCTTCCTGCTGCGCGGCCGGGCTGGCCAGCAACTGCCGGATGTCGTGCGCGACGGCTGCCGCGCGCTGCGCCAGCGCCCGCGCTTCCTGCGCCGCGCCGCCTTCGTGGACGCCGCTTCTGACCGCTTCCACCGCGGCGTCGAGTGCCAGGATATTCGCCTGGAAGGCGATGCCGTCGACCGCGCCGACGATCTCGTCCGCGCTGCGCGGCGGGGGCGGCAAGGCAAGGGACGCGCTCGGGACGGCGGCCTCGGGAGCCGGCGCCCTGGGCGCCACGCGGCGGGCGACGAACCAGGCGCAGGGCACGGTGGCCCCCAGGGCGGCCATGCACAGCGCCGCCATCCAGGCGGCGAAGCTGGAGGCGAGTTCGCGCGCCGCGCCCATCGCGTCGCCGGCGAGCTTGTCCTCGAGTTCGATGAAACGGGTGATGCTGGCCATCCAGTCGGCAAAGGCCGGGCCGGCCTGCTGGGTCAGCAGGGTGGCGGCTTCCGGCGCGCCGCCTTGCGCATGCAGGGCGACGACGCGCTCGAGCAGCGGCCGCGCACGGCGTTCCTGTTCCTTGATGGCGGCCAGCGCCTTCTTTTCTTCCGGCTGGACATCGGGCAGTTCATGGAACAGGGCGTCCAGCGGCGAAGCGGCGCGTGCGTAATTGTCGCCCAGGGTCGTGATGCGGCTGATGGGGCCGGCCGCGGCGGCGGCGTCGGGCGCAAGCACCACGTCGCGCAGTGCGGTGGCGCGCTCGCGCACGCTGCCGCGCATCTCCGTGGCGTGGCGCTGCTTGGCGCGGGCCACGCCTTCGGCTCCGTCGAGCAGGTTGCCGATCTGGCCCACGCGCACGATGGCGAGGGCGCTCAAGGCAATGATCAGCAGGAGGAAGGCGCCGTAGCCGATGGCCAGTCGCGCGCCAATCGAGGTGGGCTTCGTCGTCATGTCGTGGTATCTGGTAGCACCGCGGGATGGCGATAGCGGCACGACGTGCGCGCCGATACTTTCCCTCAGGCAATGCAGTCACTATAACATGGTGCTGTATGGATTGACGGGGCCTTCAGTTTAAGTTAAGTAAAAAGCAGCCCAAGTGTTGCGCCGTTGCCATGCGGGCGGCCGCAGCCGCCCGGGTCCCGCACATTCCCTTGCTATTTCGTCAGCGCCGCCGCCGTCACGAAGGACGGACGGATATCGTTCGGCACCGAGGTCTTCAGGCGGTCGAGCGCCTTCTGCACTTCCGGACGGATCACCACGTACTTCGCCATCATGGCCTTGGCACGCGCATAGTCGCCAGTCGCTTCGATGGTGAGGAATTCGCGGTCCAGGTCGATGACGGCCCCCTTGATCTTCTTGAAGTCGACCGAGAAGGTGCCGTCGCCGTTGGCATTGATGCCGCCCTTGTCGAGCAGGTAGTTCACCTGGATCGCCATGCCGCGCGCGTGCGAGGAGGTCAGGCCGAAGTGCAGCGTGCGGAAGCTCGATGCCAGGAAGGTGTTGTACAGCTTGCGTTCGGCGGCGGGTCCCTGCCCCAGCGTGTCCTTCAGCAGGCCCTTGTCCATCATGTAGCCGAGCGCCCACAGGCCGGTGATGTCGGCCTTGGCTTCCTCGATGGTGGAATAGGTATCCTTCAGGTCCTGGCGCGGGGTCGATTCCTTGCCATCCTTTTTCGTCGTGTGCGGGCCGAGGCCGTGCATGATCTCGTGCGCCAGGATGTGGGTGAAGAAGGAATCGAAGTCGAGGTCCTTCTGGTCCTGGGCCCGCAGCACCAGTGCCGAGATGGGCTTCAGGGTCGATGCGAACTTCGCTTCCTGCACGTTCTTGAGCATGACGCGCTTGGAACCGCGCTCGCGGATCACGCGCTCGTCATTGGGCAGGTTGTAGGCGGCGGTCTGCACGCCCATATTGCCGTCGCCGGCGCCATACACCTCGTTGACCACGACCATCGGGGCGATCGCGCCGACCTTCGGATTGCGGTACTGCTTATCCAAGGGCAGCTTGTCCTCGAGTTCCTGCAGGTGCTTGCCAAAGAAGGCCAGTTTCTGCGTCTCCTTCTGGTCGCGGATGCTCACATACGCTTCGAAGGCGGCCTTATAGCCGAACAGCTCGTCGTTATAGGTTTCGTAGGGGCCGATGGTGATGTCGACCGGCGAATCCAGGTCCATCCAGGCGAAGTCGGAGGCCAGGTAGTCGTTGGACAGGAAGGCGTCGGCGCGCAGGGTCAGGAATTTCTTGAGCGAGGCGTTATCGGTGGCGGCGGCCGCTTCGCGCAGCAGTTTGGCCAGCTTTTCCAGGTCGGCGCGGTATTCATCCGAATACTTCACGGTCCTGAACTTTCCATCCGGTCCGGTGCGGATCACGGTGAAGAACCATTGCGCATCGGCCTTCTGGGCGGCGGGCAGGCCGTTCATCCAGCCCTCCAGCGCGGCCTTGCTCGCGTTTTCCGGATAGAAGTTGGCGCCTTCCGGCTTCTTGGCCGGAATGGTGATGCCGGCGTACTGGGCGGGCATGAAGGAGCTGTTGTCGTCGAGCGAGGACCAGGGCCCCTTGTTCAGCCAGAAGGCGTTCAGGCGCGCGCGGCCAAGGTCAGACTTGTCCTTTTGCAGGGCGGCCCACAGGGCCTCGTTGCCGGACCAGCGCTGGCGCAGCTGCAGGGTGTCGACGATCTTCGCCGCTTCGATCAGCTTGGCGATGGCGGCGCGGTCGCCCTTGGAGAGTTTGGACGTATCGGCCGTCAAGCTGGCCGGCGCGAAGCGCTTGGCCATGGTGTCGAGCTGGGCGACGGTGGCGGGTTCGGCGCAGGCAGTGCCGATTGCAGCGAACAGGACGAGGGGGGCGAGCAGTTTCTTCATGGGTGTCTCCATAAATGTGATTGTCCGGCGACCGGTTTATTTGTTCAGCGACGGTCCGGTGTATTTCATCAGCAGCCCCTTTGGACCCACCGCCCATCCTTGCGTCGGGCTGGCGAAACCGACCGTGTTCATCGGCGTCCTGTCGAGTTCCACCCAGTTGCGGCCGCCGTTCGTCGAATAGCCCGAGCCGGCCAGGCCGGCGGCGACAAACGCGCGCGGCGCACCCGGCACCGGCACCACCACCGACAGATAGCCCGCCGGCGCGGCTTCCACCGGCGTCCAGCTCGCGCCGCCGTCGGCCGTATAGGCGCCGTTGACGCCGGCCATGCGGGCTTCCTTGTAGTCGCCGCCGGCGGCGAAGCCCTCTTTCGCATTCAGGAAGCCGACCGAGAACACGCCGCGCGCGGGCGCACCGGCGGGGACGGGCGTCGAGGCCGCGCGCCAGGTCTTGCCGCGATCGGAGGAATGGAAAACGCGCGAGCTGGCGCTGCCGCCGGTGGCGATCCAGGCGTCGCTCGACCCGGCCACGGTGAGACAGGTGCCGCTGGCGGCGAATGCGCCTTCGTTCGGCATCGCTTCGATGCCCTTGGCTGCGACTTCCTGCCAGGTCAGGCCGCCATCGGCCGTCGTATAGACCTGGAAGCTGCCCTTGACCGGGTCGCCGAACAGGATGCCGTTGTCCTTGTCCCAGAAGGCCATCGCGTCCCAGAAGCCCTCGGCTACCTGGTTGGTGACGACCAGCTTCCAGGTCGACCCGCCATCCATCGTGCGGTAGATGCGCGAGGCCGCGCCGGGCCCCGCCCCCATCACGATGGCCGTCCTGGCGTCGAATGCCTGGATGTCGCGGAAGTCGATCTTGTCGGCATCCGGCACCGGCATCGCCTGCCACCCCTGGCCGTCGACGGTGCGCAGGACGGTGCCCTTGGCGCCGCTGGCCCAGGCGACCTTGTCGCTGACGACGGACAGGCCGCGCAGTTCGGCAGCCGTGCCGCTCGGGACGGCTTGCCAGGATTGGGCGAAGGCCGCGTTGGAAACCAGGAAGGTGGCGGCGATCAGGACACGTGCAGGCAGGGACATGGGCGATCCTCGTTTGGTTGAGTGATCGCCCATTGTAGCTTGCGTCTTTGTAGGGTGGTCGGCTTCGCCGACCGCGCGTTCAACTCACGGATGCGTCGTAGCAGCTCACACCGGAGCTGAACGCGCGGACGGCAGAGCCGTCCACCCTACTGGTCAGCGGCCTTGGCGATGGT
>Ga0209023_10001475_pt1 | contig 31521 bp, 25 predicted proteins | sample LakOneMetagenome_FD_187468 | JGI IMG/M metagenome (GOLD analysis project Ga0209023, IMG submission 187468) | Freshwater and sediment microbial communities from Lake Erie, Canada (SPAdes) (version 2) | ecosystem: Environmental > Aquatic > Freshwater > Lentic | place: Lake Erie, Canada...
GCATTGGTTTTACCACCGGGATGGGTACAGAAAGATCTGTTAATAAAAATACCGATAAAAATAACCGCGTGCTCTATTTCAGGGTGGAGTTGATGCTGACTTACCCGCCACCGCCACCACTTTATAATGACGACAGGGATGAAGACGGGATTTTGAATGAAAATGACAGCTGCCCCGATGTGTTTGGGTATGCGGATAATCATGGTTGCCCCGACACTGCTGCTTATATCATTCCTTTTGGTAATAAGGAAGACTGGCTGGCAGATTTTACCTACCGTAAACTGGACACACTGGTTAAAATATTGCGCCAGAATCCTGCTTACACCATCTCCATCCAGGGCCATGCCTATAAAACTGAGGGTAATGAAATGGTATGTAATATGCTTGCCGCCAACAGGGCGTACGTGGTAAAAAAATATTTGTTGTCGCGTAATGTGGATGAAAAAAAGATACTGGCGGTGAGCAGTTATGGATGCAGCAGGCCCCTGAATGCCGCAAAAAGCCCGGCAGCTGAACTAGCCAATTGCCGGGTGCAGGTATTTATATATCCCGAACATTAGCCGGGCATGCGGCCTATATATTTTTCGATCTGTTTTATCTGGTCCACTATCTGGGGTGTGGTGGGCTTAAAGCTTTTGGCTTTCCTGAAATAATCTTTGGCGGCCCTGAATTCACGCTTGTTCATCATGATGGAACAGAGCTGTAAATAAGCGGCAGCGCTGTTTTCATTATCGGGCAGGCCGGCACGTATGGCCTGGCGGATATAACTTTCGCCCTCTTTCATATTGCCTTTTTGGATGGCCAGCATGCCCAGCTGTAATTTATTGGCGCCTTCGGCCTGTTGTAACTGGCCCTTCATCATGGTGCTGCTGCTCATGAGGTCGTTACTTCTTTTCAGGTTTTTTTCGGCGGAAGTAAAATCCTGGTTCATCATATCCAGGTTGCCTTTAACGGTGTAGTAAACTGAGCGCACCGGTTTTATCATTAAGGCAGGAAACCAGATAGAATCCAGCACTTTTTTAGAACCCTCAATATCGCCGGCTTCCATATGTGCCTGTATCAGGCGCATGGGCCCGAACAAAAAATGCCCTGCGATCAATATTACAGCAATAAGGTATAAGATAAACGAAGGCCAGAAACCGGCCTGTGTATGTGTAAAAATTGCCAGGCCCAGCAGTACAATACCCAGCCACAGGCGGTATTTAATTAAAACGTTCAGCCACTTCATAGTCAAATTTTTTAGGAGGGCAAAGATAAGGGTTGCAGCTAAAAAGCCCCTCAGTCTTTCGCATCATTTATTTCAATCCAGTACCCGTCGGGGTCCTGCAGCCATATTTGTTTTACCCCATCCACCCGGGTGGTGGTGGCCATTTTGGCGCCATCGCGGTCCTCCCATGATATGTTTTTAGTTGTTAACAGGGTTGTAAATTTTTCAACAGATGCCACGCTGAAGCAGGTATGCTGGTTTTTATAATACTCTTTTTTGGAGGCAGCGCCCTGTATGATGTGCAGGGCAATGCCCGGCCCGGTTTTGAACCAGGCATGTTTGCCATCATGAAAGGGCTCAGGTATCGTATCCAGGCCAATGATGTGCTGGTAAAAGGCAGCGCTGGCCTTTACATCCACCACGTAAATGGCGGTATGATTGATATGTGTTTTACCCTGCTGTGCAAGGGAGGTATAAAATGAAAAACAGGTAAAAAGGGCGGCGATGAGCATGTTTTTTTTCATATAGCTGTTGTTAACCATAAATGTAACCAAAAAACCGGCTGATTTTATTGCCGGAAATAATTACTTTTGCAACCCTTCCTGAAATAATTGAGGAATGGTCCCGTAGTTCAATGGATAGAATAGAAGTTTCCTAAACTTTAGATACAAGTTCGATTCTTGTCGGGACTACCAGAGAGGACAAATTGCTATTACAAGCAGTTTGTCCTTTTTTATTTCCACCAAAAACCTTTACTGTATTGAGAATAAGAGAAAGAGCTTCGTGATAGTTTGGTGTTCGATAATTTTTTTCTTCAAAAATCAGTTTTTCAGCGAATATCGAACACAGGATTTGAGATTTAAGAATGGTATTGCCTGAAACATACACCCGGTCTATGTTCTGGAGCAGATTGAAACCAAAGTCAAGATATTGCTTGTAATCAGTAGCCTTAAATACTGAAGTTTGTGTTTCTGCTTGCAAGTCTTTAATAACGCTCTCATATTTGTTTTTAATGGAGCGATATTCTGCCATATCCAACTGTCCATCCAGCATCAGCTTTTGTGCATTATCAATGCGTTCCTGATTCTTTTTAATTTCAGCGGAAACTTTTTGCTTGTCTTCAGTATTTTCTTTGGATGTTTTCTTGAGTTCCTTTTCAAGAATCAGTCGGTAGAGTTTTAGTGCTTCTTTCTTTGCTGAAATTTTTTGCAGTTCTGCAATCAGTTTTTCATTCGCCTCATCAGCCCTGAATCTTCCTTTACATCCCGGCTGGCAGTGATAATAAAAATACCTTTGCATTTTTCCTTTGGAAGCACTGCCGGTTAATTTGCCGCCACATTTGGAACAGATAAGAAAACCCCTGAGTGGTAATTCGTCATTTTGTTTACAGCTTGCAACAGTGGTTCGCTTTTTACCATTTAGAATATCCTGAACATTGTAAAACAATTCTTCACTTATCAAAGTTTCATGAATGCTCTTTACATAATGCGCTTCTTCATCTTTATACGCAGGAATGAATAATTTGCCGCAATACAATGGATTGCGGATCATCGTCCAGAAATAACTACGGCTTACCTCAAAGCCTTTCTTATTGGCTGTTTTACGGATCTGGTCTGGAGCCAATATGCCTTTATTGATTTCATTAAAAATCCATTTTACATATTTGGCATCATCGCTTGGTATAATGGTTGGTTTGTTATCAATCCGTACATTTTTATATCCCTTCGGAGCAGTTGCCATCCACCTGCCATCTTTTTTTGCCCTTCTCATCCCTACAATTACATTCAAAGCCCTGCGGTCATTTTCTACTTCCGGTGCTGCGAGGTAGAAAGCGAGCATGATTTTATTTTCAGGAATACTTAAATCTAATGGCTGTTCAATGGCTTGTGGTTCAATATTGCATCCCTTAAGTGTATTTATCATTCCATAAGCATCGGCAGCGTTACGGCTAAACCGATCCCATTTTGTAAACAGTAATAAATCTGCTAACTTTTTATGCTTCTTAATGAAGAAAAGCAATTGCTGAAAAGCAGGACGTTCAAATGTTTTGGCAGAGTGGTCGTCTTTATACAAGCCGACCACTTCAATATTCTGAAATTGGCAATAACTTCTTAACCGTTCTTCCTGATGTTTGAGAGAATAACCTTTATCAGCCTGTTCGTCGGTACTCACCCGGATATAGAGGAATGCTTTGTTCTGTTTCATGTTCATTCATATTTATTGATACAACGTTATTGTTTTGTTCTGCCTGCCATTGCTTGAAATATCTGCATTCGATTTCCGCCAATTGGTATAGGTAATCTCTGATTTGAATGATTGTTGCATCTGTATATCCATTTCCATCTGTATTCAATATTCGCTTACAGGTATCCAAATCAAGTTTGGCGTTTTCATCAGGGTGGGGTTTAAAGGGTATAATCTTGGTTTTCATTGGATTTGCCTTTCAAATATACATATAATTGATTATCAATTAGTTGAAATTTATAAGAGGGGTTAATCCCCCTCTTTTTCATCATCAACATCTTCTTCGTCATCGTAGTCGTTGATGGCATCTTCAATTTCATGGATAGCGGCTTTATGGTCTTCCTCATCCTTGTCATAGCTTACTTCAATAAAGATGATTTCCTGGTTTTCATCGGTACCGGTAATACTGTTTTCAAGATCATTGGAAGCAATTAGTTCTGCAACCTCGCCGATTATTTCAACCGGCACTTCAAATTCACGAACTTTAATAGTTTTCATAATTACTGATTTTATTTTCAGCAAAACTATAATGGGTAAAAAACTCACTTTCCACTTTGTGTAAGTTTGTGAAGGTTTGTGTAAGAAATTGTAAGTTTTTGCAGAGTTGTGCTGAGTTTGTCCTTTTTGTTTGCAATCTGTATTTATCAATTTATCATCAGTTATAATTCCGGAATGTTTAGGAAGGGATTGTGGAGCAATTAGGGAGAAGTTGAGGATCCATTATAAACCTATTTTGGCAAAAGACATTCTCCTAAAGAGAAAAAAATTCTTCCGTAGAAATAATTCTTCCGTATTTATTTAATAACTCGTTGAAAATCAACTATAATTTGTTTGGCACCATTGTGGAATTAGTGCTGCCAAACAAAATTATATGAACGCACTACAAAACAAACGAATCTTTATCATCGACGACGACCCATTTTGGTCAGCCACCCTTTCTAAAATGCTGAAAGACCTTGGGTACACAAATGTCGTCAAGTACTCAAATGGTACTGAATGTGTAAACAACCTGCATTTAAACCCTGCTTTAATATTTCTGGATTACCAGATGGAAGATATGGACGGACTGGAAGTGCTGCAAAAAGTAAAAAACTATTATCCTGGTATTGGAGTGATTTTCTGCACAGCACACGAAGACTTGAGCGTGGCTGTTGATGCGATGAAGAATGGTTCGTTCGATTACCTGCTGAAATCAAATGCCAGCAAAAAAGAAGTTGCCAATATCATTCATGAAATGAACGAAAAACAGGTATTCGCTGATAAAGTATATTAATATGCCATTCACATTAGCACATCCAGCCATCATGTTGCCTCTTGATAAAACAGAGAGGTTTTCACTAACTGCGTTGATAGCAGGAAGCATGGTACCCGACTTTGAATTTTTTTTTCAAATGAGAGAAGTGGAAAATATCGGGCATCACTGGTATGGCATTCTGTTCTTCGACTTGCCGGTAGCTATTTTGTTCTGTTATGCATTTCACAACCTGTTGAAACATTTGTTGATAATCAACCTTCCGAAATCTTACCGCAAGAAATTTATTGACATGATTGACTTTAACTGGAACGAATATGCTGCAGCCAATAAAATGAAAGTTTTTTTATCACTGTTGGTAGGTATATTGTCGCATATTACCTGGGATGCTTTTACGCACAACAATGGTTTTTTTGTTATCCTGATTCCGGTATTATCAGAGCAAATCAAAATCGCTGGAAAACAGTTGCCTGTTTATTTCCTGCTTCAAATTTTTTCCAGCATTGCTGGTATGTGGGTAGTGTACTGGGCTATTAAAAAAATGCCCTCTAATCAAGAGCAACGGTTAATCGTTAAAACAAATGCCTGGTACTGGCCTTCATTTATACTTGTTTTTACTCTAATTGTTCTATGCCGCATTTTTATATGGCCTCAATACAATTCCTTCTGGGGAATAGTAATGGCCTGCATGGGTGGATTTATTTACACATGGATTTTAATTTCATTCATTTTTAAAAATACTCAACTAAAAAAATTATACGCATGAACTTTATTAATACATCAGTAAGAAAAATGAATAATAATGCTGAAAGTTTCCGCATCTCGTGCAAAGACAATTTAACCGGCAACGAAGCAACTGCAATAAGAAAAGAAATCAGTGATTGCATCACCAAGGGATACCAAACAATTTACCTGGATACTAAAGAAGTAAATAATGCCGACCTTTCAGGTATCAACGAAGTAATACATAGTGCTTATACACTTTCAAACACAATAAGCCAGTTTATAGTTATATATAAAAGTGGTTCTGTAGTAGAAAAGTGGGTAAACAGTACAGGGCTCGATAAATTTGTTCAAACAGCTATTATACAGGCAGCATAAAATAATTTTTCATTGTGAAAACCATTAAAGCCCTTTTATCATTGTACGCTGTTGTTGCAGTAGCAAATGTAACTGCTCAGACTGCTATTATTAAAAAGGAGCTATCTCCAGATGTAAGAGAGCAATATATACAGCAGGCTAACCAATACCGCAAAGAAGAAAATTATGCTGCAGCCATTATGCAGCTGGATTCAATTCTGGCTGCCAATCCAAATGATGCAGGTGTATTATTATACAAAGGCGACCTTAAATTACAAAGCAATTTATTCAGCGACGCAGTGGAAACTTACAAGCAGTTGTTGCCGCTGAATTTTGAACCTACCATTACACGGATTAATTTATCCTACGCTTTATTTATGAACCACCAGCCGGCAAAAGCATTACAGTTTGCAAAACTGGCGTGGGAAAAAGACAGCAGTAATACGAATGCCATTGTAAATTATTTCAATGCTATGCTTTGGAATATCAAAACAAAAGAAGCTGGTAATTTTTTACAACAGCAACAGTCATCGCTTACGGCAGCCCAGGTGCTGGTATTAAAAGCAAGGCTGTATACCACAAGTGGCGACTACAGCAACGGCTTGCTTTTTTACGACAGCCTGGTAAAAACATACCCCAATAAATATTATGCACAGGAATATGCAGAAGTATTGTTGGGCAAAAAAGAAATACAGCAATCCCTGGCAGTAATAAAAAAGCATGACAGCCTTTTTTCTGCCAATGAATACAAAGTGCTGCAGCAAAAAATAAAAGCAGCTCAACTGCAGCAAGCAGGAACCGAGTTTGTTTATTTTAAAGACGTGGCAAAAAATATCCGAATTGAAAACAGTGTATGGTGGCAGCAAAGAGAGGGTGTAAAATACCGTTTCAGGCTGAGCGCCGGAATGTCATCCATCACTTCGGCACAGAACGAAAAAACGAAAGCACAGTTTGGACATTTAAGCATTACTGAAAGGTGGAACAAAACATGGAGCGGTCAAACAGATTTGCACTTACAGTTGATTCAGCCAACAGGAAGCAAAAGCTTTTCAGGATTAACCGGTAAACAAACGGCACAGTACCAGCCCAACGACAGGCGGATGTTTGGCATTACTTACAGCACCGATATTTTAAACTATACCGCTTCTTTGCTGGGAAAAAACATCCGCAGCAACAGCCTGGGATATGTAACGCATATTTTAATTACCGGTAAAACAGGCTTTTATTCGCAGGGAAGCTGGGCGGTATTGAATGATAAAAACCAGTACCAGCAGTTCTTTGGCTCTGTGTATCACTTATTCAGAACAGAACCTACGTTAAAGGCTGGTATTAATTTTTCTGCAGTGCATTATAAAGACAATACTATCAAAACCTATTTTTCCCCGAATAAATATTTTAGTACAGAAACTTTTGTTGATTACAGTACCGCTTTACCCATGTTATCAAAATTCTATTTACAGTTGCAGGCTGCTGCCGGCATGCAAAAAATAGAAGAACAAAAATGGGATCCTGCTTATCGTTTTCAAACAGAAATTGGAATGCGTTTGAATCATTTTGAAACAGCATTGAAATACCAAACAAGTAATGTGGCTTCTAGTACTGGTACCGGTTATAAGTTTGATTGGTTTACGCTTAGGGTGATGTGGAAGTGGTGAGTATCACGTTTGCGATGAATCTTTTTCGTATAAATACTCTACATGGTTAGTTTACTAATGGCTATCTTAAAATGCTCTTTCGGTAGCTTAGGTAACGAGCAACATTCGATTTCTATCTCTTTACAGTTTTCTGGTATTTTCTTGAGAATTTTATTATCGTTTGCAGAATTAGTCCCTTCTGTTACGACAATCGGGTTGTTACCTTTTAATGACAAGGTCTTTAAAAGTAAATTGGCATCAGGAGTTGTTGAATTATAAGTATCACTTGAAGTAATTTCTTTGATAGGTGTAATAATTGTATTAATAAAGTTGTTTAAAATTATTACCCCACCTAATTTAATACAGCCTTTTCGCTTGGAAGTTTACATTATTGAGAAATACCCTTACCGGGTCGGTGCCATGTGGATGATTGCGGCGAATAGCTTTATCGCCATTGATTTGAAAACCCACCTGTAAATAATTTTCTGCCCAGGTGGGTGGAAGGTAAGCTTTGGGCACAAAAGAGGTAATGGCAAAAGAGTTATTGTTTAGACAAAGGGAATCATAATATAATCCTGACTCATTGTGGTGCCCTGCAATGCTGATATGGTTCCATTGTTTGTAGAGCATGCAGGTATTCAGCCCCTGTATTTGCACCCAGCCCCTCGCACGACGGTTCAGTTTTGTATCATCCCAGTAACTCCAAACGTTTGATTTGCTCCATTGCAAACCCCACAAAAAAGATGCAGGCGGCATGGCTTGCTGAAAAATAAATTCCAGCCCTTCCAGTTGGGAAAGATTAGGCGTATCGCAGTCAACATAGCTGTCAATATAAAAATCCATACTGTAAGTAAAAGCATCGGCATTAGTAAATACCCATGGCTTACCCATCCATTGTTTAGCGAGGGTGTAAGTGAAAAAAAGATTGTTGTAAGCATCGCCGCCGGTGATACTACAGTTGAGCAAAGTGTTGCCCGGTAAAAAGGTATTGTTGTGCTGAAATTGTCCTTTAATGGTTGTGCCGGGGAAAATAATGTCTTTATAAATGCTCCATCCTTCATTAATACCAAGCAGAGTGGCGTGTGATTTTTCAATAGCGCTATCTTCCAGCGACAGGTACTGATGCAGCAAAACGGGTTGGCTTTTCGCAACGGGCTGTTGCGCCACGGCACTGTGCATGCACAGTGCCGGCAACAACAAAATGAATATCACATTCAACACGATGAGTGTGTGAGTGACCGGTTTTTCAGAGGCAATATTTTCAGTTTGTGGCAATAGTGTTGTTCGTTTTAAACGTGTAATATTTCTGCAGAAAATAATTGATCAGCAACATGATAAACGTAGAAATAAAATAAGCAATGACCGGGTTGATCAGGAGTAATACAATCAGTCCTTTGGTAATAAGATAATCACTGAACTGGCCCTGTAAGGAAACAAGGAAATATTTTCCAAACTGTTTTGCCTTTTCTTTCTTTTCATCACTTGCATCAGTAAACGCAAAATTTTTGCTTAACCAAAATCCCGTGATGACAGTAATTACAAAAGAGATAACTGTAGCTATTTCAACTGCCAGTGTATGTAGCTGCAACCCTGCAAGAGATATGCCTGTTGCTGCCGATATCAACCAGTAACAAACAGCAAACAAGGCAATGTTTAAAATGGTATTGGCTGCACCCACAGCTAAGTAAGCATATACCTGGAAGGGGATCAACTTTTTTACCAGGGGGAAAAAAAACTTAAGCAGCTGCTGGATATAATGCTTTATCATTGGTGACAACAGTTTTATTATTAGCTTTAATTAATTGTTTGCTGTGAGAGAGGTACCATTGTGCCAGTTCGCTCATGGGCAATCCTTTGGCAGCCGCATAGTTCATTTCCTCATACTTTTTGCGCTCTTCCGGATTTTCTATCAAATGTGCGACTGCATCTGCAAGGCTTTGCGCATCATCTGTTTCAAAATAAGCGCCACCATAGCCTTCTTCTTCCACCACTCTTTCCAGATCATCAATCTTTGGTAAGATGCATGCTCTTGCATAACTACCTGCCTGGTGCAATATGCCCGAGCTGCCGGTTGTTGTTGTATAAGGAAAAATCACGAATGTGCTTTCCTTGAAAATGGCTTCTACTGCTTCTTCAGGCACATAACCTGTAAACTCCACATTGCTCATATTGCTGTAGGTTGCCTTCACTCCATCCAGGTAACCTTTTACATTAGGGTTATCGGTACCTGCAATCGTTGCCTTAAATTTTTGCTGCGGATTTTTTTGCTGCAGGATTTTCACTGCATCCAGCATTACTTCCACTTTTTTATAAGTGCCAAATTTTCCAAACGCCATTAAATTGATCTCTGGTAACGCATCGGGCAGGTAACTGCGTTCGGGCAATTCAAAATTTCCATGTGGCAACAATATCACATTATTGGCTTGGTATTTTTCTTTGATGATGTCTACATATTGCGAAATGGTAAGTCCAACAAGGTCGGCTTTCAAAATCATTTTGGTTAACTGTTTGCCAATCCATAAAAACAAATCGGTTTTCCATTTGCTTCCTGCCATGCCAATGGTTTCCAGTTTCACCGTTTCGGTTATGTTGTGCAGTATCACCATAGATGGAATGCCCAGCATTTTGCAGGCTAGCGGTGTCAGTAACCCTAATGCAGCCTGAACTTTGCCTTCGCCAAAAGTCATAAACTGCAGGTTCATTATCACTACATCTGGTTTCAGTGCTTTTAATTGCTGGCGTATCTGCCAAAAGCTGGTGAAGCTGTTGAATTTCCAGCAAGGGATAATCTCAACGCCTTCTATAGCATAGCGACTGTACTGGCTGTTATCCTCCAGGTGGTTGGTGAGTACATAAATTTTTTCCACCTCATGTTTTCCTACAAAACTGCGGATTAAATGATAACCATATTCATTAAGGGTTACCTGGCTGGGGGGATAAGGAGAAACAAAAGCTATTTTCATTGTTTTACTGTTTGTGCCAGTAGAGTCAATTAGCTTGCCAGTAGCTTAAAGTATTGATAATCAATTGTAATTTGATTGTATAAACACCTGTATTTTCTCTTTTGGAGAAATTATTGTCATTTTTATCATTTTGAGAAAGGCTTGAGGTGGCTTGCCAGTGTTTATTCCGCAGGTGATTCGTTGATAACTCTCATGGCATCAATGCGCCAGTGGTCGCCCTGGAACAATAAGACGATTGCAATGTTTGTCTTTGCGGATGTTGAAGTTTTATCGTGGTAATTATATTTAAAAACAACATTGCTATCAATTGCTGTGCAAACCAATCCATCGCTTGCCCAGTTTTGAATGGCAAGATGGTGCGATAGATCTTCCCTGGTAATTCCCGTAACCTCAACACCATTCTTGTAATGTGAACATAGCTGCCTGAACCAGGGTTCAGTGTAATATTCTTTCCCGGCTTCCACATCATTGGTTGCATACAAATGATTGAGATGTGCCCAAAGACTGCTGTAATCTTTTTTCAATGTTTCCATTTGAATGGAATCTGGTTTGTACACGGACTGTACAGATACATTTATTTTTGTTTGATGTGCATCTGCAATTTTATCAGTATTTAGAAATACAGGTTTTTCATTGCTTCTTTCCAACAATCTTCCCTGCAAAAAAAGAAACCCTGCTATTAATACAATCAACGATATGAAAATGATGCGTAGCATTTATAGTGTTAGTTGTATAGTGGCTGATGTTGTTTCATTCACTTTTGCTTTTAGCGAAACTGTTGGCTGCTCTTTTGCCGGTATAAATACAGTTGCATACCCATGCAGCAATGCGGCTTCCATTCTGTTGGTTGTTTTATTATCTGTGTAAATAAACGCAACCAAAGTTCCATCTTCAACCTGGTTATCATATTTGTCTTTTAATGGCCCTGCAGTTACCTCGTACGAATCTTTTTGTTTGTTGTAAATGGCTTTTATAGGAATATTTGCACAGGAACCAGGCTGGATATAGTATGCAGACAAAGGTTCGTTGCTGATGGCACGATAATTCCCGGCTTTGGGAGCCAGTATAATATCTTCTTCAAAAAAGTACTGTGTTTTTTTTTCTGTGTAAACGAGATTGCGATATTGATTGATGCCGTGCACCATTCGTTGCTGATGCAAACTGCTGTCGGGGTTTACTGTTTTTGGAGAACGGTAATCTTTATGTGTTACTGCACCCCATTCTTTATTCTGTAAATTAACAGGATAATAAAAATATTCACTGCCAGATGAAAGACAAATTTGAGCAGGGCCTTCAATAACTCCATTTTTATTTTCATTCAAAACTGTAAAACCATTGCTGTTATATTTTATTGACAATGGAATGGGTTGTATAAAGCTTATCAGCGTAGCTGACCAATTTGTTGTTTTTGATTTGAATTGTACCTGAACATCAGGATAAGAAATGATAGGTTGCGGATTAAGCCAAACCGGTTTGTCAACAGGTTTGTTGCAAGCGCTCAGCAAGAGTAAAACGGTGATATATTTAACCAGCTTTATCATTGTAAATAAATTTCCTGCGATATAAAACAGTGTGGAAGTACCATAATACCTTTATTGATGGATGCAGTTTCATCTGTTTCTGTTGGCAGGATATTTCTCATTTGTCCATTTACAAAAACTGTTAGCGAAAATTGTTTCATCATAACTGCCTTTCCTGATATCTTTTTAAAACGGCATTGAAAATTGTTGTGCAATCCACTTCTTAACGCTGTTGGATGCAGCACCAGTTGTGTTTGCCAGATATTTCCGGCACTGTCTTTTTCGGCAATCAATAGCCCAGGGATATTTATTTCTGTTGTTAATTCATTGTACATACTTGCATTAATCACTACATCATTATTGTTGGTTTGTTGTATGAAGTAACCAGGAGCGCCGCCATGTATATAACCTTTCTCACTTACATCTGTTTCGGCATATAGTTCAATAGATTTTATTTTCAAAGAATCCATTAACTGTGTACTGTCCAGATCAACCTGGAAAAAACTACTTGCTTTGGGAGAAAGGTTGTATTGAAAAGCGGTTGATGGGTAATAATTTTTAACTGTATCGTTTTGATAACGGACAGATATTTTCAACGCAATATTTACCGGAACATCATCTGCATTTAATATTTCGCCGGCAATAAAATTTTGTTTTCCGTTTCGGATAAAATTGGCTTGCTTAAATATTACAAAAGGCTTTTTAACCCTGTCGTCCTTTACCGTTGGAAAACTGCTGATTACACGTTTGCCTTGTTTTTTAAATAATGTGTACGTGTAGCTTCTTACCTGTTCATCCGGAATTTCAGGGACAAATGTTGGCGGTACAATAAACCATTTTTTATCCTGCGTTACCAGTTGCATGCTGTCTTTTTTTTCCCAGTATCCCAAAGATGTTCTCCATCTTGTGTAAACACTTACTAAAGCTGAATCGCTGGTTTGGTTGATTTCTTTTACAACAATGCTGTCCAATTTTGCATACGAAGGCAACAGCCCGCCATCATTCACTGATTTTTCCAGCAGGTACTGGTCTAGTGTATAGGTTGGCGTGGGTTTAAAGAAATGAAAGGCATTTTCAAAACGCTGAAAGTCGAGATGGTTGTAATAATTCAATATGGTGGTTTTGGGGTCTTTCTGTTCTTTTACCAGCAATAGTTCATACAACTGTATCATCATAAATCCGGAAAAGAAAACCACCGGCAATAAGGAAGATGAATAAATAACTGCTTTGGGATAATGATGGTCTGTAACTGGAACGGTTTCAAAATAATCTTTCGCTTTGTATCTTCTTAAATAAAAAACAGTAAGCAAAAATGCAATGCATAAACTGCTTACAGGGAAAATGCCCCATGCTTTTTTTAACAGCGGAGATACTTCTTTAGGTACTACAGGTTTAATGGTTGAGATATTACCTTTCTCCCAAACCATGATGCCATTTTCCAAACGGATGGTACGGCTCCAGCCGCTGTAGTACAATAACGGGTCATAATACCGGTCATTGCTAAAAACATATTTGAGGTTATACTTTTCAGAATACGTTAAGAAGTCATTGAGTGATGCCAGTCCTTCCTGTCCGCTAAACTTGGCATTTTCCAATCGCTCTACGGGTCTTGTAGTTAGTTCCGGTAATCTTCTTGCAGAATGATAGTTCCCATCAACAGTTGCGGCCAAAGAGTTAGCACTCAGCCATGCCATCTGGTCACCAAAGCCAAGTGTCAAATAGCGCCAGCGCATATGCTCATCCCGGTTTAAAAAATTAAGCATGGGCTGTATATCAATTTCCTTTGGCTGCAGCGGACGGAAACTTCCCAAATGAAAAATGAAAACGATAAAGAGCAGGTAAACAAATCCTGAAACTGCGGACAGAATAAAATGAGCCTGTGTATTGAATTTCTTTTGCCAGAATTCTTTTACAGGGCCAGCCAGAAATGAATAAATAAACTTGGCCATGAAAGGAATGGCGATTATAGAAGCCCAAAAACCAAAACGGTCGAGTGTAAGGATATTGAAAGCATTGGCACCCAGCATCATCTTTGGCAAAGGCGTTGTGCCTCCGCTGCCTAACAGCAGGCAAAGAAAAAAAGCTGCTGCCCAACCGATAAATCTTTTTTGTTTAGTAATGCTGTAACTAATGGCTGGCAATAAAGCAAAGATGAGTGTAAGTGGTATTACAAAAAATATCAGGCCCGATGAAGGATGCTGAAAGAAATTATCTCTTGAACCATGTGGGATAGATACTTGCGTAATAGGGTCAGTTTTGCTCCAGTACCAATAGGGAAAGATTAGGCCAACTGCTAATATTAACATCAAGCTGCCAAATAAAATAAGCTGCTTGTATTTTTTAAATGCTTCTTTTAAAATAGTTATAAAAAACTGTAGAATAGTTTTTGCTTTGTAGTCAGCCGGCAACCCATCAACCAAGGCCATGAAAATAGTGGGTGCAATAAAAAAAGCCATTCCAAATATGGCGGTTACATGGTGTGAACTTACCACTACTGCTAAAAAAGCCAATGCCATCACCAGGTAAATAAATTTTTTCTTAGTGATGTATTGATACAAAAACGGTAATGCATTTAATAAAAATGCCAACCCGGTAAGTGTTGGCATTTGCCCATACACATGGAGTGTTTCAACAATAGAAGATAGAACAACGGTGAGTATGGCTGCCACACCCGCCGTTGTTTTATCAAAGAAAAATTTTGTAAACCGGTATATGCCTATTATTAATACCTCCAGGATGAAGATGGCATAAATGCTAAAGGCCACTTTTAATGGAAACAGTTTCCCTATCAGTGCAATCATCTGGTGCACCATAGGTGGATAGCTGATTGTTAAAAAGCCGGTGTACCACCTGTATTCCCATGGCTCAAACCAAAACCTTGAATAATGGTCAGCAAAGAAAATATGAACAAAGGCGTCGTATGTTTTAGGCAATGTAAAATATATGATGATGCCATGTGTAAGGAGTGCCAACGACATAGCCACCAGTAATAATTTTTTACCCAGGAAATCATTCCAGGTGTTATTGCCTGTATATTTCAATGCTGTTGTGCGTTGCATTTTTTAAAGATACAATGCTCCCTTTTCCATTTTCACTTTTTGCAAATATTCTTTTATCTGCTGTTCATTTTCTTTTTTGCAGATAAGTAGTGCATCTGGTGTATTTACTACAATCAAATCATCCACACCACCCACCAACACCAGTTTTTTATCTGTAGAATGTACGATACATCCACTGGCATCTACCATCATAGTATTGTTTCCAGCTACGGCATTTTGTGCATCGTCTTTTTCAAAGTTTTCCCAGGCGCTGTTCCATGTTCCCAAATCACTCCAGTCAAAAGAAGCTGGGATTACAAACACATTTTGTGCTTTTTCCATGATGGCGTAATCAATAGAAACACTTTCGCAGTGCCGGAAAATATGCTTTGCTGCATCTTTTTCATTGCCTGTGTTAAAGTCCGCCACTCCGCAAACAAAAACATCATACATTTCTGGCGCATATAGTTTAAAGGCAGTAATAATGTCGGCTGTTTTCCAAACAAATATTCCTGCGTTCCAGAGGTAAGTGCCACTATTAAAGAATGCAGTGGCTGTTTCAATATTGGGTTTTTCAGTAAATCTTTTTACAGGGAATACACTTGATTTCAAATCCCTTTTTTCAAACTGGATATAGCCATATCCTGTGTTGGCATATGTTGGCTGAATGCCGAGTGTTACAAACACATTGTTCTTTTCAGTGAAAGCCAGTGCCTGTTCACATGTTTGTTGAAACCCTGCTTTATCCTCTATCATATGGTCGCTTGGCGCAACTATTAAGTTAGCATTGGGATTTAGTTGGTGAATTTTTAAAGATATATACGCCACACATGGAGCTGTGTTTTTTCTTTCTGGTTCACCGATAATGTTTTCTTCAGGCAGGTTTGGCAACTGTTGCTTTACTATAGAAACATATTCTTCTGATGTTACAATATAAATATTCTCATTTGGGATAAAACCTAGGTAGCGGTCATATGTAGATTGCAATAACGTTTTTCCCGTATTTAAAATATCAAGGAATTGCTTGGGGTAGCTTGTGCGGCTCATTGGCCAAAAGCGGCTTCCTATTCCACCCGCCATTATTGCTACATAATTATTCGTATTCATTGTAATTATTTTTTAGCGTTATAGATTTTTGTTGGTTATTGTTTGATGAATTTTCCCGTTATTTTTTTTCTGTCATTTTCTATAAGTGAAAAGAAATACGTTCCTGTGTTAAGTGCACCTGCATCCAATACATATTTTCCTTCTGCCACTTGAACTTCTCTTTTGATGATTGATTTACCTGCAACATCAGCAATAAGTAATGAACCTGATTTTATCGAAGGGTCAAACTGCAGCGTTGTAAACTTAGCAACCGGGTTTGGATAGGCAGTTGCGGTTGAACCGCTGTTGTTTTTAATAACATCATTATTGAAACTCAGGTTGCTTATTTTAAGATTAAAATGGCTGTATTGCTGATAATCTCCGCTGATTGAAAAAACAACTGTTTTAATGGTATTCAGTGTTACTAGTTGCCCATTAAGGCTCGTAAATTTTGAAAGAGGAATAGTGATGGTAACAGATTGCTCTGAAGCAGGAATACTGTATTTAGCTCTTTCGTCCCAGTTTTGAAGATTGGCATCGACCAGCACTATCTCTACTGCTTTGTTGCTCTGTATTTCGAGTGAAATATTTTTAAACTGGCTTATATCCAGCGGCACATTACCGGCTCTTGTATTTCTGAACAGGTTGAGTGTGCCTTTTAAATTACCCTTTACTTCAGGATTTCTTTCAATACTAAGGACATCTTGTTTCGATTGTAAAACCTGATTAGAAACAGTAAGGTTTACATTACTTGCCAGATTGCTGTCGTAGTCTGTTCCCCATGCACCATCGGCAAGATAAAGAGCATCTGTTTGCCTGCAGCCTGCATAGCCAATTGACAAACCAATATCAAATAAATAGCCTGCATTCACTTCCACTTCCTGTACTGTTGCGCCGGTTAGTGAAATGTTTTGAGCAATGTTACTAAAAATGCTTGTTTCAGAAGCCCTGTTGTTACCATTGAATTGAATACTGTTTACTTTTTTCCTGTTGCAAATAGTTAATTGAAGTTTGCCGTTTTTGTAAGCACCTTTTTTAATGAATACATCCGGGATAACTGTTAAAGCTGAATTATTCACAACTGCTTTTTCACTTTCAAGTTTTTGCAGTATTGCATTTACAATGCTGCATACCTGCCCCATTGAACTGCCCCATGCCTGGAAGTTGAGGTATTCACCGGCAGGGTATTGGCCTGTACTCCATAAGCTGTACAAACTGTATTCAGTATCTGTAGCTTTTACAGAAAAAGTAATTGCATATTCAATTTCGTTGTTGCTTCTTTTAAAAGTTGTATTGATAAGTTTGTAACCATTCAATTCAATTGTTCTCACATCTTCAAGCGAAGCGCCATTCAGCCTGTCGCAAATTAATTTGGTATGGTCATATACCCTTTCAGCTGTGTGTGTAACCAATGCTGCTGCCACCCTTTCATTATTCTTGTAATAGTCGGCACTGAAGACTTCAGTTGCATTTGTTATGTTCAGGAGGTCGGCGGGTGTTGAAACAAAAGACTCCTCGTTTCCAAACATTCCTGTTGAAGGGAAGTAGCCTGGCAAAGAACCGGTGACGCCATTTACTCCCGAAGGTCTTTGCAATACCATGTTTCTTTTTTGCTGAAACTCTTTGTTTGCCAGTTTGGCGGAATTGTTTTTCTGGCGTTCAAAAAATCTTTTTGCAATTTTTTCAGCCAGCTTACCATTGCTTTCAAGCCCGCCATTATTGCCGGATGAAACATAGTATGAACTTTCAATGCTTGCAAAGTTTGAACTTTTAATAGCAGTGTATGGATTGGCACTGATATAAAAAAGTGCATCATTAAAATCATTGTCGCAACCACTGTTATCTCTCCTGATATCTTCAAAACCAAGAATCACCCGCTGGTTAGAACTATCGGAAATCAATACGTTGTGGTAACGAAGCGCCGGGTTAGTTTCCGGATTGAAATTGGGATTGGAATATACTTTCCAGTTACCATTGGATACAGCACCGCTCCTCCATCCATCTGCTATCAAAATAAATCCGATACCTGTATTGGCAGGAAAAGTACCAATCTTTACTTTGTTTCCCGAAAGCAGGCTTCCGCCACTACCTGCTTTGGAAACATTAGGGAATATAATAGTGATAGCGCTTGCTGCAGGCGCAGTTGTGAGCGGATTGTTGATGTTGTAAGTATAATAACCCAGTACATTTTTATAGCCTGCTCCTTCGTCTACAAATGTTACCCATACATCGGCAGAATCCTGCAGGATTATATCCGTATCATAGCCAGATGAAATATACTGCGGATTATAGGTTGGTACGGGATAGCCTTCCGGAAGGGCATTATGAACTAACGTCATTGTCTGGGCACTGATTACATCGCTGGGAGCAAAGTATAAGGGTGTGCCATCGCTCGTATAACTGCCTAAATAATTGTATTGAGAAAAAGCGCTGCTGTATATAATCAACAGGGCAATAAATAGTTTAATTTTTTTCATGATAATTTTTTTTTGTTGTGGATGATATTGGATAATTATGCGATACGGTATTGATAATAAAGCTGGCTCAATTGAAATGGTATCCTTATGCTGTGTTTCAATTTCAATCTTGAATCACCTACTTCTGTCCAGTGCATCAATGGGTATTCAAGCACGCCTTTCTGTAAAGTGGTTTTGCCGAATTTTTTTTGAAGGCGGAGAAAAATCTCCACATCAAACAACCATGGTGTGTTGAATGATTCATTAAATAAAAATGGAACCAGGTTGCGTTGAAAAATCTTAGCGCCGCATTGTGTATCCTGGAAAGGGGTTTTTAAAATGATGCGGATGAATTTTTTTACGATGCTGCTTATCAGTGAACGATTATCATCACGGTTTATGTTTGCACCAAGTCGTTGTATCCTGCTGCCGACGATAGCGCCAAACTGTGGATACTGCTCTTTGTATTTTGCCATTGCCAACCACTCTTCGGGTTTCGTAGCAAGGTCTGCATCTAGAAAACCGATAAGGCTTGTATTGAAATTTTCATGTACATACAACATGCCCTGCCTTACTGCTTCTGATTTGCCGCCATTTTTCTCCATTGAATACACTTCAACATTTGTGGGGCATTCAGACTGAAGTCCTCTTAATACGCCAAGTGTTTTATCCTTGCTGCCGTCGTTTACAAAACACAGCAACACCTCCGGATTCTTTTGGGCAAATAAAAGAAAGTCCGCAAATGGAAACCTTTTCTCTTCATTATAACAGGGAACAATGATTGCATATTTATGTACAACCGCTGTAGTGTTATTAAAAATTGAGTCCAGATAATTGTTTACGGCATCAATCGAATTGCCTGTTTCTAAACAATTGGATTTTAAAGCGGGAGCCGGTAAGGTGTTTGCCATGTTTGTATTTTTAATTGTAGTGGTCATTTTTATATTTTTTTTGTTGATACCACATTTTCAATCAAAGTGCCAAAAAAATAATTATTGATTATCAATTGTTTATGATTTTTCAAAATGAATTATTTTCTCTTTTGGAGATTTATTTTCTTTTGAAGAGATGTTTTTTTACATTTGATGAATAGGGAGAGTGTTACATAACACTGCAACATTTATTAAACTCAGTAAAAATTAATTGTATGAGTTCCTTTTCAATTATGATTGTTGAAGACGACCCGTGGTATGGCAAAATCCTTCAGCATCATCTAAGTTTGAACCCCGACTATAAAGTGAGCCGTTTTTTAACCGGTAAAGAATGTCTTGAAAACCTGCACCAGAAGCCAGACCTGGTGACCATTGATTTTTCATTACCTGATATGGATGGCGATGCGTTGTTTAAAAAAATAAAAGAATACAGCCCCGACCTTCCTATAATTGTCATTAGTTCACAGGAGAATATTTCTGTAGCGGTGAATATGCTAAAGATGGGTGCAAGTGATTATCTCGTAAAAGATGATGCCACCAAAGACCTTTTATGGAACAGTGTGATAAGAATAAAAGAAAACCAGGGGTTGAGGAAAGAGGTGGCTGAGTTAAGAGAAGAGTTGGGGCAAAAATTTTCTTTTGACAAATCCATCATTGGGCAAAGCGATGTGTTAAAGAAAGTATTTGCGCTGATGGAAAAAGCATCAAAGACCATTATCAATGTTTCTATCACCGGAGAAACGGGTACAGGTAAAGAGGTGGTGGCAAAAGCCATACACTACAACAGCGACCGCAAAAAGAAAAAATTTATTGCGGTGAATATGGCTGCCATTCCAAAAGAATTAATAGAAAGCGAATTGTTTGGCTTTGAAAAAGGCGCTTTTACAGGAGCGGTTACCCGAAAAATAGGGAAGTTTGAAGAAGCCAATGGCGGCACCATCTTTCTGGATGAAATTGCAGAACTGGACCTTAACCTGCAAAGCAAACTGCTGAGGGTATTGCAGGAAAGGGAAATAGAAAGAGTGGGCGGCAATGAAGTAATAAAGCTTGATGTAAGGCTGATTGTTGCCACACACAAAAACTTACAGGAAGAAGTTGACAATGGAAATTTCAGGGAAGATCTGTATTACCGTATTGTAGGGTTGCCAATAGCCTTGCCTCCGCTAAGAGAAAGAGGCAATGACATATTAATACTGGCGAAACATTTTACTGATTTGTTTGCAAAGGAGAATAAGATGAGTGCACTTTCACTCAGCCATGATGCTAAAGAAAAATTGATGAAGTATCATTATCCCGGGAATGTGAGGGAATTAAAATCCATGATTGACCTGGCGGCAGTTATGTGCGATGGAAAAGAGATTAACGCTGATGATATAAATTATACTTCCACAAAAGCGAATAAGGCTTTTATGCTGGAGGAAAAAACATTACAGGAATATAATATTGACATCTTTAAATTCTTCCTTAAAAAGTATGATGATATTGGTTTGGTGGCTGATAAGCTGGGTATCGGTAAAAGCACTTTGTATAAAATGATAAAAAGGGGTGAACTGGATTAAGGACAGAAAATTCTCCCGGAGAGAAAAATTTTCTCAAAGTGAAAATCCTGTTGATGGGTTTGTTTTTCAATTGTTTAATTTTCAATTACTTGCGATGCTTTTTTTAATGGTATGATTTTGCTGGCTTTAATAGAAACTTATCTCTCAATTAAGTAAAATGAAAGCATCAGTTAGTCAGTATTTATCAGGAAAGTGGGAAAAGCACCCTATGGAAGAAGATATATCAAATGAAAAAGTACAATTAGCATTAGGCTTTGGAAATAAAGAGCTATTGCAACAGGAAGATATATTTACGCTGGTTTCTGGCAAGTTTCCTAATGCGTCCATTGTGTTATGCAGCACTGCCGGAGAAATTTTTCACGACACCGTAAGCGACCATTCATTAGTAGTAGCAGCGCTTCAATTCGATAAAACCGATATTCAAACTGCTGTAGTAAATATAAAAGATTTTGCCAACAGCTACGATGCTGCAGCCGGCCTGGCGGGCAAATTGCCCAAAGAAAAGCTTGTACATGTGTTGGTTTTTTCAGATGGCAATCTTGTAAACGGCAACGAATTAGTAAAAGGCCTCGTTACGTGGACAGGGGAAAACGTGATGGTAACCGGTGGGCTTGCAGGTGATGGAGCAAATTTTAGTTCAACATTGGTTGGATTAAATGACAATGCTGCAGAAGGGCAAATTGTTGCAGTTGGTTTTTACGGAGATAATATTTCTATCACCCATGGTTCGCAGGGTGGTTGGGATGTATTTGGTTTGGAAAAAAGGATTACCAAATCAAAAAGTAATGTCTTGTTTGAAATAGAAAATCAAAATGCACTGGAACTGTATAAAAAATATCTTGGCCCGGAAGCCGAAAATCTTCCGGGTTCAGCATTATTGTTTCCTTTATCTGTAGTTATTCCCGGAACAAAAAAGCCTGTTGTAAGAACTATTCTTTCTATCAATGAAAATGAACAGAGTATGACCTTTGCAGGCGATGTGCCGCAGGGTTCAAAAGTCAGGTTTATGAAAGCTAATTTTGACAGGCTCACCAATGCAGCCGCTGCTGCAGCTCACAACACCTTGCTTAAGCATAATACAACACCTGTTTTTTCTTTATTAATAAGTTGTGTGGGAAGAAAACTAATTTTAGGTAAAAGAACTATTGAAGAAGTGCAAGCGGTAAACAAATCTTATGAAGGCAAAACGATAATGGCGGGGTTTTACTCATACGGTGAAATATCTCCTTTTAATGAAGACAATGATTGCCAACTACACAATCAAACCATGACCATCACTTCTTTTTATGAATCATAATATAAAAAAATAGTATCGTAATAAAATTTTAACTGTAAATCTTTTAATCATGTACGGCATTGTAAATAAAGCGATAGAAGACCTTGTAAAAGTAAATTTTGGGGAAGAAAAATGGGATGCCGTGAAAAAACGCAGCGGCGTAGATGTAGATTATTTTCTTAGCAACGAGCCGTATGATGATGCCATTACTTATCAATTGGCAGGCGCAGTTTCTGAAGAAATGCAAATGCCTATTGAAAAGGTGCTGGAAGCTTTTGGCGAATGGTGGATATTAAAAACAGGCAAAGAAAAATATGGCGGGCTGATGCAGGCAGGAGGCAGTAACCTCAGAGAGTTTTTAATTAATCTTCCCATTTTTCATAACCGCATCATGTTGATGTACCCCAAACTTACACCTCCTGAATTTCAAATATCCCATGTGGAAGAAAACAGTGTACATGTTCATTATTTTTCAAAGAGAGAGGGTTTGCAGGAATTTGTAAGAGGCTTACTATCCGGACTTGGGAAAATGTATGACACGCCTGTAGCTATAGAATTACTGGAAAGCCGGGATGATGGGAAAAACCATGAAATATTTAAAGTAAGCTGGTGATATAACTATGCCGTTACAATTCACATTCCAGGAAAAAGATTTCAGCAATATCTTTCCTTTCTACATTCTCATCGGCCAGGATCTGGTGGTGAAATCAGCGGGAAAGACGCTGGAGAAAATCTATGCCGGCACTGCAGAAAAAAGTTTTCAGGAACACTACTCACTCAAACGCCCATTCATAAAAGAGCAGGATTTTCAATCTCTTAAGTCGCTCACCGGGCAATTAATAGTTATTGAATGCCTTAATGGTCAGCGAACTAATCTGAGGGGACAAATTGATTTTTTGCAAGACAGTAATGAGTTACTTTTTTTAGGCACACCCTGGTTCAATTCTATTGAAGAGGTAATTGCTAATGGTCTCACACTTCATGATTTTGCCAATCACGATCCCATGACCGACCTGCTTCACTTGATGAAGACCCAGGAGATAACCAATGATGATTTAAAGCACCTAATCCAAACCGTTAATAAACAAAAAGATGAATTGAAAGCTGCCAACAAAGCTGTACATGATATAGCATTGTTCCCTACACAGAATCCCGACCCGCTGATACGCATTAACTATGAAGGTGATGTTATTCAGAATAACCCAGCGGCCGCCAAACTTGATTTCCTGTCGTTTGAAAACAGGCTGTACCGCAATGATGATATCTTCAAACTTATCTCTACAAAAATAGATACCAGCAAAAGCAGGTGGGAGTTTGAAGCAAGCTCGGAAGAAAAAGACTATTCCTTTGTGTGTGTGCCAATGAAGGAGGAAGGCTATATTAATATTTATGGACGGGATATTACACAACAACTAAAAGACAGGCAGGAGGTGGAAAAACTCTCCACTATAATACAACAAACGAAAAATGCAGTGATTGTGGCGGATGCTGCCGGTAAAATCGAATGGGTAAATAAAGCTTTTAATTCGGTAACGGGTTATACCCTGGATGAGGTGAAGGGCAAAACGCCGGGAAGTTTTTTACAAGGAAAGGATACTAACCAGGCTACTGTAGAATACATGAGGAATAAAATCAGGAATGCACAACCCTTTGCCTGTGAAATTTATAACTATACAAAATCAGGAAACGGTTATTGGCTCAGGATTAATGGGCAACCTGTTTTTGATAAAGCAGGAAATGTAGTGCAGTTTTTTGCCATTGAAGAAGATATTACGCTGGAGAAAGAAGCAGAAGCCAGGCTGGAAGAATTTGACAAGCGTTTAAAGGTGGCACTTGCTAAAATTGGTGATAATGTTTGGGAACACGATTTCATAAAAGAAGAAACCAGTTTTTCCCAGCAGGAAGGAAACCTGCTTGGATATACCGCTAAAGATTTTGAGAACAATGTAAACCTCTGGTACGGTTGCGTACATGCAGATGATAAAAAGATACTGCAGGAAAGTGACGCAAAATACAGGACAGGTGAAATTGACCATCACATTCTTGAGTACAGGATGGTTCACAAAGACGGAAGTATCCGATGGGTATTGGACAGGGGCGTTGTAATAGAAAAAACAAAAGAAAATAAACCATTAAAAATAATCGGTACTCACACAGACATCACCAGGCAAAAAGCAATTGAAAAAGAACTGGAACAACGGGTACAGCAATTCAATTCTTTATCAGGAAATATCCCGGGGGTTATTTATGAATATGAGTTTAGAAAGGATGGCACGGAAGGATTGAAGTATGTAAGTGATTCCGTTGAAAAAGTATTTGGATTGACAGCAGAACAGTTCAGGGAATTTGGCACTTACATTCACACGGATGACTTAGAAAAAATAATTCTGAAGAATAAAGAATCAAAGGAAAACTTAAGTTCTTTTACTGATGAAGCAAGATTGGTGGTACCCGGCAAAGGAATTATATGGCATTCCATTTCGTCTTCTTATTCTTATACAACAGAAGACGGCAATATTGTGTTCACAGGCTTTATGATGGATATTACAGAACGGAAAACTGTTGAGCAGAAAATAGAAGAGCAAAAGAAATTTTACGAACAGATATTAAACAATATACCATCTGACATTGCAGTTTTTGACAACAGCCACCGTTACTTGTTTTTAAACCCCATGGCAGTAAAAGACGATGAGTTAAGAACCTGGATGATTGGTAAAAAAGATGAAGACTATGTAGAAAAAAGAAATAAGCCGTATTCCATTGTTGAGGAAAGGAGAAAAATATTTGATGGCATCCTTGAAACAAGGGCGTTAAAAAGCTGGGAAGAAGAAATGATTCAGCCTGATGGCAGCAGCAAATTTATTTTGAGAAATATGTACCCTGTGCAGGCTCCTGATGGAAGTGTGGACATGGTTATCGGATATGGAATTGACATAAGTGCCATAAAGAAAATTCAGCGGCAGATTGAAGAAAGTGAGAAAAGATACAGGGATGTAATTGACAACAGCCTTGCCATTATCACCACTCACGACATGGAGGGAAAATTCATCTCGGTTAACCCAATGGTCAGCAAAATATACGGCTACACCAATGAAGAAATGATTGGGCATTCGCTCACTGATTTTTTAACCCAGGAAGACAAAGCATATTTTGAAATAAACTATTTGAACCAGATAAAGAAGGCGAAAAACTTTAGTGGAACCTTTAGGGTGTTGCATAAGAACGGAAATGTTATCTATACCCTTTTTAATAATTTCCTTAAAGAAGAAGCGGGGAAGGAACCTTATGTGATTGGCTTTGCAGTGGATATTACGGAAAGGATAAAAGCAGAAAAAGAATTAAAACTGGCAAAGAAGATCACAGAAGAACTGGCACAATCCAAGCAAAACTTCCTTGCCAACATGAGTCACGAAATAAGAACACCCATGAATGCCATCATGGGAATGGCAGGGCAATTGGGAAAGACGAAACTTGATAAAGACCAATCATTTTATCTCGATACCATTCGTTCTGCTTCAGACAACCTCCTGGTGATTATCAATGATATTCTTGATTTATCAAAAATAGAAGCCGGTAAACTTTCTTTGGAAAAGATAGGTTTCGAACACAGGGAAATTGTTGGAAGCGCTATGCAGGTAATGAAGCACAAAGCAGAAGAAAAAGGGCTGGCATTTACAAATAGTTTCTATGATAGCAGGGTAAGCCTTATTTTACTTGGAGACCCATTCCGGTTAAATCAAATTTTGTTAAACCTGATTTCAAATGCAATAAAGTTTACTGAGAAAGGAAGTGTGGATATCAGCTGCACTGTAATAGAAGATACAGCAGCAGCACAAAAAATAAAGGTTACAGTTAAAGATACAGGCATAGGCATGGATGAAATATTTGCCCAAAAACTGTTTCAAAAATTTTCACAGGAAGATGAATCTGTTACAAGAAAATATGGCGGCACTGGCCTGGGAATGAGTATCTGTAAAGAGCTGGTTGAACTGATGGGTGGAAAGATATATGTGGAGAGCAGGAAAGGTGAAGGCACTTCGGTTATTTTCGAAATAATATTCGACAAAGGAACACTTTCGGACCTGCCACAAAAAAACATTATTAAAACAGATACACACATAATTGCCGGTAAAAAAATTCTTATCGTTGATGACAATAAAATGAACAGGCTGGTAGCGGGTGCTATGCTGAAAAATTACAATCCTGTATTGATACAGGCAGTTAGTGGCGCTGATGCATTAGAGAAGATAAAAGAGCAACAACCTCATATTGTATTGATGGATGTGCAGATGCCTGAGATGGATGGTATTGAGGCTACTAAAATAATCCGCAGCACCATCAGCAAAACTTTACCGGTAATTGCATTAACCGCACTTGCCATTAAAGGAGATGAGCAAAAATGCAAAGAGGCCGGCATGAATGATTACCTGTCTAAGCCATTTGAAGAGATACAACTTGTAAACATGGTGTCTAAATGGCTGGGCGGACAAGAAATAGCAGAAAATAGTGCCTTAGCAGAAAAAAAAATACCTCTACAACCGTTGTTCAGCCTTTCTAAAATAGAAGAACTGGCGCAGGGAGACCCCAACTTTGTAGACGAGATGATTGATGTGTTTATTGAACAGGCGGCTTTATCTGTTCAGCAGATGAAAACAGCATTTGAAAAAGGAGATGCAGTTGCAATTAAAAAAGTTGCCCACCGTTTAAAGCCTTCAATTGATAACATGTGTATTGATATTTTGAAAACAGAAATAAGAGAGATTGAAGCTGAGGCAGAAATTTTATATGTTAACAAAGGGCTGCAACCAAAACTGGCTTATATGGAGTCTGTCCTTAAAAACATAATTACTGAATTAAAAAATATAAAAGAAACAGGAATTCGATGAAAACAAAAAAGGAAATTTTCGCTGAAACAGCAGCCTTATTAAATGAACTAAACTTTACGGTAGTTTCACAAGACGATAACAGGCCCTGGGGTGGCTTTTATGTTATCGAAGAAAGCCAGGCAGAACGTTTTGCAAAACAATTTTTCCCGGAAGAAGATTTTGCAACACTTAAAATATCTGAAAAACTCAGCCCAAAAATTTTACTGGTAGCGCCCGCTAAAAGATTAAGCTGGCAATATCATTTTCGACGTGCTGAGATATGGCGTTGCATTGGAGGCCGTGTGGCAGTAGCAACCAGCACTACGGATGAGGAAAAAGAAATGTTCTATTTAGAAAAGGGCGATAAAATAAAATTGCAGCAAGGCGAAAGGCACAGGCTTATCGGGCTGGAAGACTGGGGTGTGGTGGCAGAAATATGGCAACATACTATTTCAGAAAACCCTTCTGATGAAGAAGATATTGTGCGGCTTCAGGATGATTTTGGAAGATGAAAACTATTGTAGCTAAACTTGTAATCTAATCTTCAAATAGCAAGTTCTTAAAAATTCCAGTATTTTTTTCGATAATACTCCTGTAGGGACTACCAAACGGCAAAAGCCGCTCTCAGAGCGGCTTTTGCGTTCGACGGCATTACTGAATTCATTAGCAATACAAATGAAACGCTTAACCAGCAGGGTTTTACGCGGTTCGATTTTCCGTTTGGCGTTTCCCAATTAACTGTTACCTGCCAGCAAACCAAAAAGTTTTGCATTCAGGAAAAAATTATCCCTGCCTACTTTATGCTTGGTTAAGATACCAGCCTTAACCAATGTATCTAAATAACGAATGGCTGTACTACGGCTGATTTGCAAATCTTTTTGCAAAAACTCAATTTTTGTATAAGGGTATTTAAACAGGTTATTGAGTAAATCCTGGCTGTATATTTTGGGGTGATTACTGCGTATCTGCTGCTTATATTGCTGCATTAACTCTTTAATGGATGCAATTAATATAACGGATGCTGCTGCGGTTTTTTCTATTCCATCCAGCATAAACAGTATCCACTCTTCCCATTTACCTTTATCTCTCACTTCCTGTAATAAGCGATAGTAATCTGATTTATGATGAATAATATACTGGCTAAGGTATAATACCGGTAAATGCAGCAGCCCTTTTTGTACGAGGTATAAAATATTGATGATACGGCCTGTACGCCCATTGCCATCATAAAAAGGATGTATGCTTTCGAACTGGTGATGAATGATGGCCATTTTTATCAATGGGTCAGCATCCATCATGGTGTCATCATTAATAAACGTTTCTAAATTATTCATTAACGAAAGGATAGTATCATAATCTTGTGGAGGTGTATAGATCACTTGCCCGGTTTTATCATTCATTAGCTTTGTACCAGGCAGTTTACGAAATCCGGCTTTGTTTTGTTCTACCACTTCCTGAATTTGTAAGATGTAATTGTTGGTAAATAAATGATGTTGCTTTACCAGCTCAAACCCCTTTTTTAATGCAGCGGCATACTGATGTACTTCTTTGGCCGCCGGGCTGGCAAAAATGTTGCTAAAGAAATTACTCTGGTACACCTCATCAAAGGTGCTGATGATATTTTCTATAGCCGAACTTTCCCTTGCTTCCCGAAGGGTAAGTGTTTCCAACAAAATAGCCTGATTAGGAATGCTGGTAATAATGCCCTTCAGCTCTGCCAATGCACGATGCGCCTGGGCCAGTTTTTTTAGTACTGCTTTTGTTTCCAGGTCCTGCTTAATCGGTAATGGTAATAATGGCATTATTTGAACTGTATAGATCAAATATAAGTCAAAAACGCCACAGTTTGACTTATATTATACCAATATGCATGAAATTACAGGGTTTTAATGCTACTTTAATTCGGAGATCCCTGACAAGAGCATTTGACTTTATTGGGAAATGGCGGAGCGTACTAACAGAAAAGTTGAACTTTTGATTTTCGCTTTTCGCAGGTATTGTTACCCAAAGTCTTCTATTGATTTCAATTCTTCAATGATCAGGTTCGAAGTTAGGAGGCTAGGCACTACCAGAGAGGACAAATTGCTCTCAACAGCAGTTTGTCCTCTTTCATTTTTGCTCAAAGCCCTTGTCAGCTCCCCCGAAACAGGCAATCCGTCTGTGATAGCGCAAATACTGAAATTATTTCGGTACGTTACTTTTACCCGGACAGGGTATTAAGCAGTTGGTGTGGTAACGGCTGTTCTATAATTCGCGTTGCCTGTTTTCTATTTGGAGGTTATAAAGTGAAACCTTGTACAATTCATTGAAAATGTCAACCGGTGTATATGTAATGACCGATCCGTTAACGGTCGTTTTCATTTTTACACCCAGCGTGTATACACCCGATTCCGGATCAACTTCAACCTGTACAACCTTAAATGAAGGCGTTACGGGCAGGTTGTTGTACTTGGAAATATATTCGGCGAAGTAGTTCCAGGGGTCTTGGGTGAACTGGTTGTTGCCAACAAAGGCGTCTTCAAGGTAGCGGTCGCCTTTTTCGTTATTGAAAACATTGGTGTTTCCCTTCTGGATAAAGTTTTCACCGTGCAGGAACGTTTCTGTATGCGTTTCCCGGCCGATATTTGTGTTCATAGTGGCACTGAATTTTGTTTCATCAACCAGGCTTACGCTGCCGGGCCTTGCAGAAAAATGTATCTGAGAAGTAACCGTGAAGCGCCGGATCTCCTTGTTCAATACACCCGGTGTTTCTATCTCCATTTCCTGAGAGATGGCCGGTATCTTCCAGTAGTGGAAACGGGTAAGCGCACCGGCGAAGTTACCGGCGTTGTAATCGGCCATGAGGCCCGTCGATAGAAATTCTATGTTTTTCAGTACGGCAGCTTTTAACACTTTCAGGCTGTCTATTTGCCTTTGTATTTCCGCTTCTTTTTGCTGCTTTCTTAAAACATAAGCTTCTTCTGCTGCTTTATCTTTTTTCGCTACAATTGCCAGGGCAGCTTCATAATCTTTTTTGTAATCTGCTTTTGAAACTGCGGACACAGGTAGGGTGTTTTTAAAATAAAGTGAAGCATCGATCATACCATCTCCAAGTTTGCCGGTAAAGTCATTAAATTCTTTTGCTAATTTATCATTTTGACTGGTGATACTTTTTGAATATTGCTTTTTACCACCGATATTATAGTTAGGATTCGTCCAGAAGGAGTAGGCAATAAAATAAATATCGGTTTGCGGCCTTAAAGCTTCGGGCATATTTATATTTTCTGCAGCAGGCATTTCAAGAAGCGTAAAAGTCTTGCCATTTAATTCCAAATAAGTAACAAAATAAAAATAAGCAGGCTTAAAAATTCCATCATAGAATGCAAGGTTTCTTAACCCTGCCGGATAATTCTCCCGCCTGCTGTATTTTATTATGTAGTCTAACTTATCTGCCGGTATTTTCTTAACAAGCTGGTCATAAATTTCAGGATTATATAAAAAAACCAATGGCATTGTTTCACCATTATAGCCAATACTAACCTCGTCGCTTAAAATATTTGTTTTAGTAATATCTGCAATCCATACTCTGGGCTTTTGTGCGAAAGATATTTGGGCATTCAACAAAAAGAAAAGTAATACGCCCATATGCTTCTTCATATAGAAATGTTTTACCAAAAATAATAATTTGTGAAAAAATAAAAGGAATCTGAGGCATTATTTTGGTTGAGTTTTATGCATTCAACTGCAACTGCGATATTCAATTATGTTTAAGAAAGTGGTGGATGAACCTAATAAAAAAAGTCGAACTTTTAACTTCCGGTTATTGCATCTATTGTCACCCAAAGTCTCCCAATGTCTTCAAATCTTCCAAAATCTGGTTCGACGTTAGGAGGCTTGGGGCTACTAAAAAGCTCATCTTGCGGTGAGCTTTTGTATTACCCGTAGTTCAATGGATAGAATATCCCCAACAAGTTGGGGACTAAACTTTAGATACGGTTCGACCTGCCTGCCGGCAGGCAGGTTCTTGTCGGGACTACCAAAAAAGAGGATAATTTTTATTATCCTCTTTTTTATTTTAATCTGCTTTGTCTTTCCTTACTCAAACAATCGTGTAAAATGATTTTCCAGGTGGTTACGCATACCATTCCTGAATTGTTCGGGCGTTCCGTTCTCTAAAATATCCACCAGTTCTTTGTGGGATACAAATATTTTTAACAGGGTTTGTTTTTTCAATAAGCCACTGTTATGTACATAATCAAAAACGGGCAGCAGCAGTTTCTGGAATTTCTTCAGTGTTTCATTGCCTGTTATTTCATACAGTTTACCATGAAAGGCGATCTCGTGTTCTACATTAAATAAATGGTATTGGGTGGCGGGGGGTTCATTCTCTACAATATGCCGCAGTTCAGCAATATCTTTTTTGGTGATGC
>Ga0209023_10001476_pt1 | contig 31512 bp, 32 predicted proteins | sample LakOneMetagenome_FD_187468 | JGI IMG/M metagenome (GOLD analysis project Ga0209023, IMG submission 187468) | Freshwater and sediment microbial communities from Lake Erie, Canada (SPAdes) (version 2) | ecosystem: Environmental > Aquatic > Freshwater > Lentic | place: Lake Erie, Canada...
TCCTTGCGACGGACCCAGCGATTCGCCCGGCAGGCGCAGCCGGTAGCGCCGGTTACGGCGTTCGGCCTCGTCAACCCAGCGCGCCAGCCGCGAGATGCGCGCTTCGACCGGAAGCGATGCGAGTTCGCGCCAGTCGAGCACGATCTCGGCGCCTTCGAGGCGTTCGTGTTCGCGCACGAGCAGGGCGCCGTGGCGCGCGGAGGGCTTCCACGCGATGTTGCGGCGCGGGTCGCCCTGGCGATAGGCGCGCAGGTGGTGCGGTTCGTCGCCGGCCACGTGCGGGCGCGCGCGCGAACCCTCGCCGCCGCCGTCCGGCAAAGGCGGTGCATCGCGTTCCGGTCGCGGGTACACGAGCAGCTGCGCCTGCGGCCATGCATGGCACCAGGCGAAGGCCAGGCCGAGCGGTTGCCGGGTGGAAATGCGCAGCCGCCGGGGCTGCAGCCAGCCGCGGCGCGAGGTGGGCAGTTCCAGCACCGCTTCGCCGGCGCCGTCGGCGAGGGATGCGGACGTTGCGCTTTCGCCGCATTCAACGCGCAGGCCGCGGCGTTCGCGCGCATCGGAGGCGCGCAGGTGCACGCGCAGCGACAACGCTTCGCCTGCCGGCACCGGTTCCGCCCCGGCCGCGACCACGCGCAGGCCGCTCAGTTGCAGGTGCGCGACCAGCAGGCTGGCCAATGCCGCGCCGGAGAGCAGCAATGCCAGCAACAGCGCGGGATTGTTGTTGTCGTTGAGCGCGCCCACGCCCATTACCGCGAGCAGCAGGGCCAGGAACAACCCGAACCCGGTCGGGACCACGTAGACGCGGTGGCGATCGATCGCGATCGGCAAGGATTCCGGTGCGCGCGGGCGCATCCAGGACTCGAAGCGTCGGCGCAGCGAAGCGTAGAGATTGAAGTGGGTGGCTGGTGGCTGGTGGTTGGTCGTTGGCATGGGAGCAGGAATGTGGAGAAGGCTTCGTCACCCACTACGAACCAGCAACGAGAACCGTTCCTCAATCCACCGGAACCGCGTGCAGGATCGCCTTGGCGAGCGCGCGGCCATCGCCGCCGTCCGCGTCGGGCGCGAGCCGGTGCGCCGCGACCGGGATGAACAAGGCCTGCACGTCCTCGGGTACGACGTGCCCGCGGCCGAGCAGCAGCGCGTGCGCGCGCGACGCGCGCAGCAGGGCGATGCCGGCACGCGGCGACAGGCCGGTGCGCACGCCGGGATGGTGGCGGCTGCGGTGCAGCAGCGCCTGCACGTAATCGAGCAGGGCGTCGCTGGCGTGCACGCGATCGGTGGCCGCGCGAAGTTCCAGCACCGAATCCGGCCCCAGGCGCGGCGTCGCCTTCGCGATCAGTTCGCGGCGGTCCGCACCGGTGAGCAGCTCGCGTTCCGCCGCTTCGCCCGGATAACCCAGCGACAGGCGCAGCAGGAAGCGGTCCAGTTGCGAATCAGGCAAGGGATAGGTGCCGGCGAGGTCGACCGGATTCTGCGTGGCGATGACGAAGAACGGCCGCGGCAGCACGTGGGTGGCGCCGTCGATGCTCACCTGCTGCTCGGCCATCGCCTCCAGCAGCGCGCTTTGCGTGCGTGGTGGCGCGCGGTTGATCTCGTCCGCGAGCAGTACCTGCGCGAATACCGGCCCGGGGTGGAATTCGAAGCGCGCGCTGCCGGCGTCGTAGACCGAGACGCCGAGGATGTCCGAGGGCATCAGGTCGGAGGTGAACTGCACGCGTTCGAAATGCAGCCCCAGGGTCACTGCCAGCGCATGCGCGAGCGTGGTCTTGCCGAGCCCGGGCTGGTCCTCGATCACCAGGTGCCCGCCGGACAGCAGCGCGGCGAACGCCAGGCGGATCTCCAGCGGCTTGCCCAGCACCAGTGCGTTCACCTGGGCGATGGCCTCGTCGAGCCCGCGTCGCAGCGCGTCGGTTAGCATGTCGGCGGTCGCGGGCATGCGCGTCTCCCTTTCCCAATCGCCAGTGTAACGGGGCTGAAACTTGCTGCGGAACGAAACCGAAGCGCGCAGGACCTTCATCGCCGCATGGTGCGCCGTGCTCGCGGTCAAGTGCGTGCTCGCCACGCACCTGCCGTTGTTCGTCGACGAGGCCTTCTACTGGCAGGAAGGCATGCACCCGGCGTGGGCGTATTCCGACCTGCCGGGGCTCACCGCGTGGCTGACCCGGATCGGGGTCACGCTGTTCGGGCGCGACGCGCTGGGCCTGCGCATCCCGTTCCTGCTGCTGGCGGCGGCGGTGCCGTGGCTGGTCGCGCGCGTCACTGCGCGCGAATTCGGCGCCACCGCCGGCTGGCAGGCGGCAGTGTTCGCATTGCTGTTGCCGCTGGCGGGAACGCTCGGCCTGCTCGCGGTGCCAGATGCGGCGATGGCGGTGGCCACGTTGCTGTGCATGGACGCCTGCGCACGCCTGCTGCGCAATGTCAGCGCCGGGGCGGCGGTGGAGCTCGCCGCCGGCCTCGCGCTCGGCGCCTTCAGCCATTACCGCTTCATCGCGGTGATTGCGGTGGGCTTCCTCGTGCTGTTGCTGATGCCGGAAGGACGACGCGCGCTGCGCGATCCGCGCATGTGGATCGCGATCGCGTTCGGCGCAGCGGCCTGGACGCCGCTGGTGGCCTGGAACATGGACAACGCCGAGGCCGGGCTGCGATTCCAGCTGGTCGACCGCCACCCATGGGCGTTCCACGTCGACGGCATCCAGTTCCTGCTGGTGCAGTCGTTGCTGGTGACGCCGCTGCTGCTGCTGGCGATGGCGGTGGCGGCATGGCGGTTCGGGCGCGACCCGCGGCCGGCGCCGAGGTTCTTCGCATTGCTCGGCGGACTGGTGGTGCTCGGCTTCTTCGCGCTCGGGTTCTTCGCCGATACCGAACGGGTGAGCTTCCATTGGCCGCTGCAGGGCTTCATCGCGCTGTTGCCGTTGCTTCCTTCGTTGCTGGACCGCTGGCCACGCTGGCTGCGGTTCGCGACCGGTACGCTCGCAGCCGTCGGGCTGGTGCTGATGCTCGGCTACTACGCCGCGGTGTCGGTGCCGCGCCTGCGCGAGACCACCGCCACGGCGCGCTGGTACCCGGGCAATTTCGCCGGCTGGCAGAAGCTCGCCACCCAGACCAGGCGCCTCCTGCATGGCATGCCGAAGGGAACGCGCATCGTCGCGGACGATTTCAAGATCGGCGCGGAACTCGGTTTCGCGCTGGGGAATCCCCGTATCGCGGTGTTGCCGCACCCGCTCAACGTCAAGCATGGGCGCGCGCCGCAACTGGGCTTGTGGGGCCTGCGCGAAGAACAGGTCGATCGCAGCCGGCATCCGGTGCTGCTGGTCGTGGGCGCGAGCGAGGTGCAGCTACGCGAGTTGCCAGCCCGTTACCACGAGTTGTGCGAACGCGTGGGGCCGTTGCCGGCGCCGCGGACGATCAGCATCGACCACGGCCGCCAGCGTTTCCTGTTGTTCGCGCTGCCGCGGCTGGTGAAGGCCGGGCCGGGCAAGGGCGAGTGCACGACGCCTTCGATCGCGTGGATCCAGGAGCCGGCAGTCAACGACAAGGTCGGGCGCCGGTTCGAGGTCAGCGGCTGGGCGTTCAAGGACGGCATCGGCTTGCGCGCGATCTGGGTGACGGTGGACGGCCGGCGCGTGGCCAGGGCCGAGTATGGCCTGCCCAGCATCGGGCCGAAGATGATCTGGCCGTTCTCCAACGATCCGCAGCATCCGAACATCGGGTACCGCGCGCAGGTCGATCTGGAGGATATGCCGAAGGGCAGGCACTGGCTGGGGCTGTGGCTGATCGGCCGCGACGGCAGCGTGGAGCCGTGGAGCGAAGTGCCGATCGATCTCGAATGAGGATCGAGCGGGAGCGACGTACCCTTCGACCTCGAATAGGGGTCGAATGAACTCGGGTCGTCAGGTCGCGAAGCGATCTGCCTGGCGCTTGATCGACTTCGGATACCGAGTGCAGGCGCGAACCCTTTCGATCACGGCAACACGAATCCCGCTTTCCTCAGCAGTCGTGCCGTCGCGATCATCGGCAAGCCGACCAAGGCGGTCGGATCGTCGTTGTCGATGGCATCGAACAAGGCAATCCCCAATCCCTCGGCCTTGAAGCTGCCGGCGCAGTCGAGCGCCGGTTCGGCCTGCAGGTAGCGCACGATCTCGTCGTCCTCGAGTTCGCGCAGGCGCACGCGCGTGGTGTCGATGGCGGATTCGCGGAAGCCCGGGCCGACGAGGCACAGCGCGGTGTGGAACACGACGTCGCGGCCGGACATGGCCCGGAGTTGCGCGGCCGCGGTTTCGAAATTCCCCGGTTTGCCGAGCACGCGGCCGTCGAGGTCGGCGACCTGGTCGCTGCCGAGGACGAAGGCGTCGGGCTCGCGGGCGTGGACCTCGGCGGCCTTCTCGCCGGCGAGCCGGGATGCGAGTCCGGCCGCCGATTCGCCGGCCAGCGGCGCCTCGTCGACCTTCGGTGGCATGCAGTCGAACGGCAGGCGCAGGCGCGAGAGCAGCTCGCGGCGGTAGGGCGAAGTCGAGGCGAGCAGCAGGCGGTGCGCGGTCACGCCGGTCAATGCACGTTCGAACGTGCGCGTTCCACCTGCGCCAGCATCTGTTCGATGCGGCCGCGGGCGGCGTCGATGGACGCGCGCACGCCGTCCAGCTGTTCCAGCGAAGCCTGGCCCCCGTGCTGCTGCACCCATAGGCGCTGGCGCAGCATTTCCTGCATGGCTTCGCGCACCGGGTTGGCCTCGTCTCCGGCGACGGCCTGGATTTCCGCCCGCGCCTCGCGCAAGCGGGCTTCGAGCGCATCGGCTGCATCCAGGAGCCCCGCCATCGCACGCTGGCGGGGGGTGGGACCGCGCCGGCGCAGCAGGAAGATGGCGCCCACGGCGAAAACCAGCAAAAACAAGACGATGAATGGCTTCACGCACGAATTCCCCGGGGTTGCCATCGCAGTCTGCCCCGATCCCGGCGTAGGCGGCAAATGTCCTGCGATTCAAGGGTTTGGGTTTGACATCGTCCGGGGCTGGCCCTAGCATTTCGCGTCTTATGTCCGTCGAAATCCCCGAGGTCGTGGACGCGTGGCGCTGGGTCGCGGCGCGGCACAGGATCCAGGGGCGCGTGCCGCTGGCCTCGTTGCCGCGGTTGCGGGACGGATTGTTCGACCCCGAGGGCGATGTCCGCTTCACCATCGATTTCGACCGCGATGCGTTGCAATTGCCGCGCGTGGCGGTGGTAGCCGAGGCCGAACTGCCGCTGCAATGCCAGCGCAGCCTGCAGCGGTTCCTGCTCCCGGTACGGGTGGAACAGAAGCTTGGTTTGATCCGGGACGAGGCCGAGGAGGCCGCGCTGCCGGAAGGTTACGAACCCCTGCTGGTTCCCGCGGACGGCATGTTGCGCCCGCTGGACCTGGTCGAGGATGAATTGATCCTGGCCATGCCGGTGGTACCGGTCGGGCCGGGGACGGACCCGCTGGAGGGCGACTGGCCGCAGGATGCGGAAGAGCCCCGGCGGGACCATCCCTTCGCGGCGCTGTCGGCACTGAAGAAGCCCGGCGCCTGAAGGCAGGACCGAAGTTCCGGTTTTTCAAAGTCACGTTCTGATACGAGTTTTTCTGGAGCAATCCCATGGCAGTGCAGAAATCCCGAGTTTCCCCCTCCCGCCGCGGCCAGCGTCGTTCCCACGACGCGCTGACGGCCAAGCAGCTGGCCACCGATCCGACCTCGGGCGAGACCCACCTGCGCCACCACGTCACCGCCGACGGCTACTACCGCGGCAAGCAGGTGATCGTGCCGAAGACCAAGGTCGTCGACGAAGAGTGACCCGCCGCGCGCGGACCGCGGACCGATCCCGGGCCGCACGACATCGCAGCACCCGGAGGTCCCGCCCATGAGCGAGCGGATCTATTCCCGCATCGCCGGTACCGGCAGTGCGTTGCCCGTGCGCGTCGTCAGCAACGACGAGCTGGCGCAGCGCGTGGAGACCAGCGACGAATGGATCGCCACCCGCACCGGCATCCGCCAGCGGCATGTGGCGGGCGAGGGCGAAACCACGATGTCGCTCGGGCGCGATGCGGCCCTGCGCGCGATGGAAGCCGCCGGCGTCCAGCCCGGCGAGATCGACCTGATCGTGTTCGGCACCACCACGCCGAACCTGATCTTCCCGTCCTCGGCCTGCCTGATGCAGGCGGAGCTCGGCATCGTCGGCTGCCCGGCGTTCGACGTCAACGCGGCCTGCTGCGGTTTCGTCTACGCGCTTTCGATCGCCGACAAGTTCATCCGCACGGGCGATGCGAAGACCGCATTGGTCGTCGGTTCGGAAACGCTGACGCGGATGGTCGACTGGAGCGACCGCAGTACCTGCGTGCTGTTCGGCGACGGTGCCGGCGCGGTGGTGCTCAAGGCCCATGCCGAAACCGGCATCCTCAGCACCCACCTGCACGCCGACGGCGCGAAGAAGGAACTGCTGTGGAACCCGGTCGGCGTGTCCGAAGGCTTCAGGCCCGACGAGGAGAACGCCGGCGTGCGCGTGCTGATGACCGGCAACGAAGTGTTCAAGCACGCGGTCAAGGCGCTCGATTCCGTGGTCGAGGAAACGCTGGAGGCCAACGGGCTGGATCGCCACGACATCGACTGGCTGATCCCGCACCAGGCCAACCTGCGCATCATCGAAGCCACGGCCAAGCGCCTGGACATGCCGATGGAACGCGTCATCGTCACCGTCGACAGGCACGGCAACACGTCTTCCGGTTCGGTGCCGCTGGCGCTGGACGAAGCGGTGCGCTCGGGCAAGGTCCAGCGCGGGCAGCTGGTATTGCTCGAAGCCTTCGGCGGCGGCTTCACCTGGGGCAGCGTGCTGCTCAGGTACTGACCGCATCTCCGGAGCCGGGAAAGCCCGGCATACGGCCCGGTACAGACGCACTAGAGCAGTTGCTCTTATCATTCGCGTTCCCCAAATCGACCGGCTTGTCCGGCCAGCCACGTGACTGGATTCCCGCAACTCGCCTTCGTGTTCCCCGGCCAGGGTTCGCAATCAGTCGGCATGCTCGCCGAACTGGCGGAAGCGCACGCCGTGGTCCGCGCGACCTTCGAGGAAGCCTCCGACGGCGCCGGCGTGGACCTGTGGGCGTTGTCGCAGGGCGGCCCGGAGGAAATGCTCAACCGCACCGAATACACCCAGCCCACGCTGCTGGCCGCCGGCATCGCCGCGTGGCGCGCGTGGGAATCGCAGGGCGGCCCCAGGCCCGCCGTGCTTGCCGGCCACAGCCTGGGCGAATACACCGCGCTGGTCGCCGCCGGCGCGCTGTCGCTGAAGGATGGCGCGCACCTGGTGCGCATCCGCGGCCAGCTGATGCAGGACGCCGCGCCCGCCGGCACCGGCGCGATGGCCGCGGTGCTCGGCGCCGAGGACGCGCTGGTCGAAGCCGTGTGCGCGGAAGCTTCGGGTAGCCAGGTCGTGGTGCCCGCGAACTACAACTCGCCGGGCCAGATCGTGATCGGCGGCGATGTCGCGGCGGTCGATCGCGCGCTGGCCTTGCTGCAGGAAAAGGGCGTGCGCAAGGCGGTGAAGCTCGCGGTCAGCGTGCCTTCGCACACGCCGCTGATGCGCGAAGCCGCGAACCGCCTCGCCGAAACCATGGCGGGACTGCATTGGAACCTGCCGTCGCTGCCGGTGGTGCAGAACGTGGATGCCGCTTCGCACGATGGCATCGATGCGATCCGCGACGCGCTGGTGCGCCAGCTCTACCTGCCGGTGCAGTGGACCCGCTGCGTCGAGGCGCTGGCCGCGCGCGGCGCGACCCGCGTCGCCGAATGCGGCCCGGGCAAGGTGCTCGCCGGCCTGGTGAAGCGCATCGACAAGGCGCTGGATGCCCGCGCGATCGGCGCCGTCGGCGATTTCGAAACCGCGCTCGGGGAATGGACGTGAAGCGGTAGGTGGTTGGTGGTTCGTGGTTGGCAAGGACGAACCGACGCCACCAACCACGAACTGTCCTTGCACAGGAACGAAGAGAAAGAGTTTCAGACATGACCGAACTTCTCAAAGGCGAAATCGCCCTCGTCACCGGCGCCAGCCGCGGCATCGGCGCGGCCATCGCCGCCGAACTCGCCGCACAGGGCGCGACCGTCGTCGGCACCGCCACCAGCGAATCCGGCGCGAACGCGATTTCCGAACGCCTCGCCGCGAAGGGCGGCACGGGCCGCGTGCTCGACGTCAACGCGCCGGGCGCGATCGAAGCGCTGGTCGACGCCATCGGCAAGGAATTCGGCGGGCTTTCCATCCTCGTCAACAACGCCGGCATCACCCGCGACAACCTGCTGCTGCGGATGAAGGACGAGGACTGGCAGGCGATCCTCGACACCAACCTCACCAGCGTGTTCCGCAGTTGCAAGGCGGCCATGCGCGGGATGATGAAGGCGCGCAAGGGCCGCATCGTCAACATCGCCTCGGTGATCGGCGTCACCGGCAACGCCGGGCAGGCCAACTACGCCGCGGCCAAGGCCGGCATCATCGCCTTCAGCAAATCTCTGGCGAAGGAAATCGGTTCGCGTGGCGTCACCGTCAATGTCGTTGCGCCCGGTTTCATCGACACCGACATGACCCGCGAACTGCCGGAGGACGCGAAGAACGCGATGCTCGGCCAGATCGCGCTCGGCCGGTTCGGCGAGCCGGCCGACATCGCGCGCGCGGTGGCCTTCCTGGCCGGCCCGAACGCCGCCTACATCACCGGCGAAACCCTGCACGTCAACGGCGGCATGTACATGCCGTGACAAGGTGCGCTTGAAAAAAGTGTCCTAAACCATTGAGCGGGAAGGCTTCGGCGCGAATGCGCGGAAACCGCGGCTTTCCCTTACACTACCCGCCGCAACGGACTCCCCGGAGGAGCGAAGAGACATGAGCAACATCGAAGAACGCGTCAAGAAGATCGTGATCGAACAGCTTGGCGTCAAGGAAGAAGAAGTCACGAACAACGCCTCCTTCGTCGACGACCTGGGCGCGGACTCGCTCGACACCGTCGAGCTGGTGATGGCGCTCGAGGAAGAGTTCGAGTGCGAGATCCCGGACGAGGAAGCCGAGAAGATCACCTCGGTGCAGCAGGCCATCGATTACATCAAGGCCCACGTCAAGGCGTGAAGCCGCCGGCGCCCGTGCGCCGTGGCCGTGACACCGTAGGGGCCGCGCATGCGGCCCCGTGCGTTTCCGGAACCGCATCCGCAGGCGTATGTCCGTCATGAGCATTCGCAAGAGCACCAGGCCCAGGAGCCAGGCATGAGCAAGCGTCGCGTCGTCGTCACCGGTCTCGGCATCGTGTCGCCGCTGGGCAACGACCTGGCCACGAGCTGGGACGGCATCGTCAACGGCCGTTCGGGCATCGGCCCGATCACGCATTTCGATCCATCCGCGTTCGCCACCCGGATCGCGGGCGAGGTCAAGGATTTCGACCCGGCCACCTGGATCGCGCCGAAGGACATCAAGAAGATGGATCCCTTCGTGCACTACGGCGTGGCCGCGTCGCTGATGGCCATCGCCGATTCCGGCATCGCCATCGAAGGCGAGGCGGCCGAGCGCATCGGCGTCGCCATCGGCGCCGGCATCGGCGGCCTGCACGGCATCGAGGAAACCACGCTGAAGTACGCGGCCGGCGGCCCGCGCAAGATCTCGCCGTTCTACGTGCCCAGCACCATCATCAACATGATCGCCGGGCAGGTGTCGATCATGACCGGGGCGAAGGGCCCGAACATCGCCGCGGTCACCGCCTGCACCACGGCGACGCACAACATCGGCTTGGCGATGCGCATGATCCAGTACGGCGAGGCCGACGCGATGGTCGCCGGCGGCGCCGAATACGCGACCACGCCGACCTCGCTCGGCGGCTTCTGCGCGATGAAGGCGCTGTCCACCCGCAACGACGATCCGACCCGGGCCTCGCGCCCGTGGGATCGCGACCGCGACGGCTTCGTCATGGGCGATGGCGCCGGCATCCTGGTCCTCGAGGAATACGAACGCGCCAGGGCCCGCGGTGCGCGCATCTACTGCGAGCTCGCCGGCTTCGGCATGAGCGGCGACGCTTACCACATGACCGCGCCGAGCGAGAACGGCGACGGCGCGGCGCGCTGCATGATCAACGCCATCCGCGACGCCGGCATCGACGCCGCGCAGGTCGGCTACATCAATGCGCACGGCACCTCCACGCCGGCCGGCGACCTGGCCGAGACCATGGCGATGAAGCACGCGATGGGTGAAGCCGCGAAGTCGGTGATGGTCAGTTCGACCAAGTCGATGACCGGGCACCTGCTCGGCGCGGCCGGCGGCGTCGAGGCGGTGTTCTCGGCGATGGCGCTGCACACCGGCATCATCCCGCCGACGATCAACCTCGAGCATCCCTCCGAAGGCTGCGACCTCGACTACGTGCCGCACACAGCACGCGAGAAGCGGGTCGATATCGTGATGTCGAACTCGTTCGGCTTCGGCGGCACCAACGGCACCCTGGTGTTCAAGCGGGCCTGATGCGGCGTTTTTCTTCCCCCGCATGCGGGGGAAGGTGCCGAAGGCGGATGGGGGCGACATGATCCACGCGCGCACGCTTCCCGCCAGCCTCGACCTGCTCGACCTGCACCGATCCGCGCCGGCGCGCTATCCGCTGTTGCTGGAATCGGCGGCGGCGGGCACCGCGCAGGGGCGTTGGGATTTACTGCTGGCGGCGAATGGCGAAACGGTGCACGCGCGCGATGGCGAACATTTCCTCGCCGCGCTTGATCGCGAATGGGTGGCGTTGCGTACCCGACGTGAAGAGCCGCGCTGGCCGTTCCGCGGCGGCTGGGCGCTGTTCCTCGGCTACGAACTCGCGGGCGAAATCGAACCGGTGCTGTCGCTGCCGCGCGCGCCCGGAAGCCTGCCGGTCGCACTGGCGTTGCGTTGCCCGGCGGCCATCCTGCGCGACCGCGCCAGCGGCGAATGCGTCGCCGTCGCGGAAAGCGCGCACGCCGCCATGCTCGATGCCATCGAATCCGACATCGCCGCGCTCGCCGCGTTGCCGCCGCTGCCGGAATGGGCGCCACCGCAGCGTGTCGAGGAAGACGAACCCGCGCGCTTCACCGAGGGCGTGCGCCGCGTGCTCGATTACCTCGCCGCCGGCGACGTGTTCCAGGCCAACATCAGCCGCGGCTGGAATGCGGAATTCGCGCGCGCGCCGCAGCCGGCGGAATTGTTCCAGCGCCTGCGTACGCACAATCCCGCGCCGTTCGCCGGCGTGTTCGCGGGCGACGCCTGGGCGGTGGTCAGCGCCTCGCCGGAACGACTGGTGTCAGTGCGCGGCGACGTGGTCGAGACCCGCCCCATCGCCGGCACGCGCCCGCGTTTCGAAGGCGATGATGATGCGGCGCGCATCCGCGACCTGGTCGGCAACCCGAAGGAACGCGCCGAACACGTGATGCTGATCGACCTCGAACGCAACGACCTCGGCCGCGTGTGCGTGCCCGGCAGCGTCGAGGTGGACGAACTGATGACGGTGGAAAGCTATGCACACGTGCACCACATCGTCAGCAATGTGCGCGGCCGCCTGCGCGATGACGCGACGCCAGGTGCGGTGATCGCCGCGGTGTTCCCCGGTGGCACGATCACCGGTTGCCCCAAGGTGCGCTGCATGCAGGTCATCGCCGAGCTCGAAGGGCAGGGCCGCGGCGCCTACACCGGCGCGTTCGGTTGGCTGAATCGCGATGGCGACCTCGATCTCAACATCCTGATCCGCAGTGCGGAGCTTGAAGGCGGAACCCTGCGTTTCCGCACCGGCGCCGGCATCGTCGCCGATTCCGATCCGCAACGAGAACTGGAGGAAACGCGGGCCAAGGCGCGCGGCATGTTGCGCGCGCTCGGGGTCGAAGCGTGAACGCACGGATTTTCCGCGGAGACGTTCGCCTCGATGCGATTCCCGCCGATGATCGCGGGATTGCTTACGGCGATGGCCTGTTCGAAACCCTGCGCGTGCATCGCGGTGACGTGCCGTGGTGGCGCGATCACTGGTTGCGGTTGCAATCCGGCGCGAATCGGCTCGGATTCCCGCTGCTGGATGCAGCGCTCGTTCGTGAGGAAGTTGCATCGCTGTTCGCCGATGGCGGTGATGGCGTGCTGAAACTGCTGGTGACGCGCGGCGCGGGCCAGCGCGGTTATGCGCCGCCGACGGATCCGGTTCCGACCTGGGTCGTTTCGCGCCATGCCGTGCCTGCGGCACCGGCGCAGGGCTTGCGCCTGCACGCCTGCGCAACGCGGCTCGCGGCACAGCCGGTGTTGGCCGGGATCAAGCACTGCAACCGGCTGGAACAGGTGCTGGCACGCGCCGAGGTCGAGCGCGCCGGAACCGACGAAGGCCTGGTGCTCGATTCCGCCGGAAACGTCATTGGCGCGACCGCGGCCAACCTGTTCGCATTCATCGACGGGCGCTGGGTCACGCCGACCATCGTCGATTGCGGCATCGCCGGGGTTTGCCGCGCGCGGCTGCTGCCCGCGCTCGGTGCGGTGGAACGCCTGCTGTCGCCGGCCGACGTCGAATCCGCCGACGCGGTTTTCATCTGCAATGCGGTGCGCGGTATCCTCACTGTCGCGCGCCTCGGTCAGCGTGCATGGGCGCCGCATCCCGCGATCGCCGCCGCAAAGATCGAATTGTCGCGCCTGCATCCATCCTTCGCCGTGGGGTCCGCTTGAGCCGCAAACGCAAATCCCGCTTCGGATGGATCTTCGTGCTGTCGGCATTGCTCGTCGGCGCGGCCGCGTACTGGGCGTTCGACCGCTACGCCGGTTTCGCCGATGCGCCGCTCGCCAGCGCCAAGCCCGATGCCAGCCTCGTGGTCGCCCGTGGTGATTCCTTCGCCACGGTGCTCGGCAAATTGCATGCGGCCGGCGAGTCGCCCGCCCGCGACATGGAGTGGCGCCTGCTCGCGCGCCAGCTCGGTACCGCGGGACATTTGCAGGTGGGCGAATACGCGCTGACGCCGGGTACGACGCCGCGCGACCTGCTGCTGCGCATGCGCGACGGCAAGGTCATCAGCCATCGCTTCACGATCGTGGAAGGCTGGAACATCCGCCAACTGCGCGCCGCATTGGCGAAGGCGACGCTCCTGGACCAGGAAACCACGCCACTGGACGATGCCGCGCTGATGGCGAAACTCGGTTTCGCCGGCCAGCACCCGGAAGGGCGCTTCCTGCCGGAAACCTACCTCTATACGCGCGGCGACAGCGACCTCGACGTGCTCGCCCGCGCGCACAAGGCGATGCAGGCCGCGCTGGACGCGGCGTGGACATCGCGCGCTCCCGGCCTGCCGTTGAAGTCGCAGGACGAAGCGCTGACGCTCGCGTCCATCGTCGAAAAGGAAACCGGCGTGGCCGAGGATCGCCCGCGCATCGCCGGCGTGTTCGTGAACCGGATCGCCAAGGGCATGCGCCTGGAAACCGATCCCACCGTGATCTACGGCCTCGGCGCGAGTTACGACGGCAACATCCGCAAGCGCGACCTGCAAGCGGACACTCCCTACAACACCTATCGCATCGCCGGCCTGCCGCCGACACCGATTTCGATGCCCGGCAAGTCCGCGCTGCAGGCGGTGACCCATCCCGCCGCCGGCGATGCCGTGTATTTCGTGTCCAGCGGCGACGGCAGCGGCCGCAGCCTGTTCGCCGCGACCTATGCCGAACACCAGGCCAACGTGCGCGCCTACCTCGCGCGCTATCGCGCCGGCTTGGCGAAAGGCCCGATGACCGGAACCGCGACCTTGGACGTCGCGGCGCCCGCGCCGGCTTCGAGCAACACGCCATCGTCGGAATCGACGCCGTGATCGCGCTGCAGCCGCAGCCGCGCCTGGTCACGCTCGAAGGCGGCGAAGGCGCGGGCAAGACCACGGTGCTGCACGCGCTGCGCGATGCGCTCGCCGCGTCCGGCGCCGATGTCGTGTGCACGCGCGAACCCGGCGGCACGCCGCTGGCCGAACGCATCCGCGAACTGCTGCTCGACCCGAACCACGAACCGGCCTCGCCGCAGGCCGAGCTGCTGCTGATGTTCGCCTCGCGCGCGCAGCATGTGCGCGAGACGATCCTGCCCGCGCTCAGGCGTGGCGCGTGGGTGCTGTGCGACCGCTTCACCGATTCCAGCTACGCCTACCAGGGCGGCGGGCGCGGGCTCGACGTGGCGCTGATTTCCACGCTGGAGCGCGAGGTCGTCGGCATCCGCCCGGGCCTGACCCTGCTGCTCGATGTCGGCGTCGACGAAGGCCGCCAGCGCGCGCGCGGACGCGACCTCGTGCCCGACCGGATCGAACGCGAGCGCGACGAATTCTTCGAACGCGTGCGCGCCGCCTACCTCGTACGCGCCGCCGCCGAACCACAACGCATCCGCGTGCTCGATGCCGCGCGCCCGGCTGCCGATGTCGCTGCCGAAGCCGTTGCCTTGCTGCGCGAATGGATGCGGGAGGCGGCATGAAATCCGGTTTCGCGCCGTGGCAGCAACGCGCGTACGCGCAGGCGGTCGAGGCCCTCGCCGCCGGTCGCCTCGCGCATGGATTGCTGTTCAGCGGCCCGGCCGGGCTCGGCCAGCGCGAGGTCGCGGAACAACTCGCGCAGCGCGTGCTGTGCCTGTCGCCACGCGGCGATGAAGCTTGCGGTTCGTGCCGCAGTTGCATGCTGTACCAGTCGCGTTCGCAATCCGATCCGGTCGAGGTCCGTCCCGATGGCTCGCTCGCATTGCCCTACGGCCGGCCCGGGCATCCGGATGCGCTGTTCATCGGCTACGCGATGAACGAGAAGACCGGCAAGCCGCGCAGCGAACTGTCGATTGAACAGATCCGCACCTTGTCCGCGCAACTCTCGCTCACCTCGCAGTACGGCGAAGCGCGCGTCGCGCTGATCGACCCCGCCGATGGACTCAATCACGCGGCGAGCAACGCACTGCTGAAGACGCTGGAGGAACCGCAGCCGGGTCGCTACCTGTGGCTGATCGCCGCGGATCCCTCGCGCCTGCCCGCGACCATCCGCAGCCGCTGCCAGAAGCTCGAATTCCGCCTGCCGCCGCGCGCGGAAGCTTTGGCCTGGCTGCGTGCGCAGGGCCACGCGAAAACCGCCGAGGAAGCGCTTGATGCCGCACGCGGGCATCCGGGCCTGGCCGCGCAATGGCTGGCCGACGGCAGCCTCGACCTGCGCCGCAGCGTCGCCGACGACCTGCGCGCACTCACGCAGGGCCGCGCATCCGCGACCGCCACCGCGCAGCGCTGGAACGCCGACGACGCGCTCGCGCTGCGCCTGCGTTTCGCCGCCGACCTCGCGCTGGAAGCGGCGGGGCGCTTGACCGACCCGGCGCGAACCCGCAGGCTTGCGACGTGGTTCGCCGCCGCCAATCGCGCACGCGACCTGTTGCGCACCACGGTGCGCGCGGACCTGGTGGTCGCCGGACTGCTGCTGGACTGGCCGTTGGGTAGCGGCCAGGGCGTGGTGAAGGCGAAGGCTTGAAGCCGAACGAGGACAGGGGACGATGAGCGGAGCAGCCGGCGTACGACAGGGCATCCTGTCGCTGACCTTCAAGGACAAGGCGGGGCTGTACAACGCCTACATGCCGTTCCTCAAGCAGGGCGGCATCTTCGTGCCCACGCCCAAGCGCTACTTCCTCGGCGACGAGGTGTTCGTGCTGCTGACCCTGCCTGAATCGAGCGAACGCCTGCCGGTGCCGGGCAAGGTGGTATGGGTCACGCCGACCGGCGCGCAGGGCAACCGCACCGCCGGCGTCGGCGTGCAGTTCGCCGAGAGCCACGAAGGTGAGGTGGTGCGAAACAAGATCGAGACCCTGCTCGCCGGCATGCTCAATGCCGACAAGGCAACGCAGACGATGTAGCTCTTTTCCCTCTCCCCTTAGCGGAGAGGGTGGCGTGCAGCGCCGGGAGAGGGGAATCAACCATGCGAATCAAGGTCGATTTCGATATTTGCCAGTCGTCCGCAGCCTGCATGCAGGCCTGCCCGCAGGTGTTCGAAGTCCGCGACGACGGTTTCCTCTACATCCTCGACGAGGAGCCGGGCGAAGCCTTGCGCGCGAGCGTGGAAGAGGCCGTGCAGGCCTGCCCGACCGGGGCGATTTCGCTCGAAGCGTGAGTCGTAGGCTGGGTTGGCTTCATCAACCCGGCATTGTCGCGATGATACTGGGCCTGGAGACCAGGCCTACGGTTCTATCCAGCAATCATGCCTTTCGCAATATGCAGAATCCTGCCATCCACGATCAGAAGCGCTGCAATCACGTTCAGGAAGACGGTCAGCCAGAACACCGACTGGAAACTTGATTTGATCGTCTTGTGGCGGGATTGGTGTTGTGCCAGAAGTCCACCTGGCCATCCGCATAGAAGATCCATCAGATGCAAATTTGCCTCGGGAACGCGTTGCGCGCCTTTCTTCGCGGCGTCCTTGTCCCAGCAATACGCCATGTAAGAAATGATGCTCATCACGACATACGTGGCAAGAAGAAAAAACGGTGCTCGACCTGTCGCGACGCAGAAAACGACAAGAGCCATGAAGCCCAATGCAATCGGTATTCGTGGAATCGATCGAGGAGATTTCGGTTCTTCGATCTTCTGGCCGGCGAAACGGATGTTCGTTGCATTGACGCGCCCTTTTGCGTCTTTTGCGGAATCGTAGGAGATCAAATCTCCATCAACTGGTCGACGCGATCCACGCTGGAATGCCTTGATGTGGACAAAGGCGCGCGGCCCACCGTCATGCGGCACGACGAACCCAAAACCCTTTTCATCGTTCCAATCGGAAATTCGTCCAACAAGCCGCATGTAAGACTTCCCCTGACGACGAGCTAGATGTTTTTGTTTACGGCATCGCGCAACGCCGGATCGTCCGGGCTCGGCGTCCTGCCTCGCCCGTCCGCCCCGCCCTCCGCATCCTGCTATGGGCGCTCCTCGGCATGCGGGGCAGTGCCCCGCAGCAATGCCTCGTCGCCCCAACCCGGCCGCGGTGCGAATCGCGGGCCATGCTGCGCCTGCAATTGCTGCAATCGCGCCAGCAGCGCATCGACGCCGGTTTCACGCACGTACTGGATCGGGCCGCCGCGGAACGGGGCGAAACCGGTGCCGAAGATCACGCCGGCATCGAGCAGGTCCGCATTGGCGACCACGCCGTCGTGCAAGCAGGCGACGGCTTCGTTCACCAGCGGAAGAATCAGTCGGTCCTCGAGATCCTCCGGCGCCTTGTAATCCTTCGACACGTCCGGCTTCACCGGCTTGCCGTTCTCCCATTTGTACAAGCCCTGGCCATCCTTCTTGCCGCGCTTGCCCGGCTCGGGCGGCGATTGCAGCGCTTGTGGAATCGCGAGGCCGAGGAAGGGCGCGAGTTCGGCGCCGACGCCGGCGGCGACATCGAGGCCGACGGTATCGACGAGTTCGATCGGGCCCATGGGCATGCCGAACTTCACCGCGGCCTTGTCGATCACCGGGCCGGGGATGCCCTCGGCGTAGGCGGTCATCGCCTCGAGCATGTACGGGAACAGCACGCGGTTGACGAGGAAGCCGGGCGAACCGGCGACCGGCACCGGCAGCTTGTCGAGCTTCTTGCAGAACGCGGCGAGGCGTTCCTGCGTCTCGGGCGCCATCGCGGCGTGGTGGATGATCTCCACCAGCGGCATCAACGCGACCGGATTGAAATAGTGCAGGCCGGCGAACTGCGCGGGCCGCGCGATGTGTTCGCGCAATTCGTCCAGCGGGATCGACGAGGTATTGGTCGCGAGCAGCGCGTCGGCCTTCATCCTCGGCTCGACCGCTGCGTAGAGCTCGCGCTTGGCCTCGGCTTTCTCGATGATCGCCTCGATCACCAGGTCCGCGTCCGCCGCGCCGTCGCCGGCGAGGTCGGATTTCAGCCGCGCCGCGACTTCGGGACGCTTGGCCTCGTCCTTCACCTTCTTCGCGAACAAGTCCTGCGCGCGTTGCAGCGCCGCGTCGATGAAGCGCTGTTCGCGGTCGTTGAGGGTGACATCGAAGCCCTTGTAGGCGCTCCATGCGGCGATGTCGCCGCCCATCACCCCGGCGCCGATGACGTGCACCTTCTTGATGCCGGAGTCCTTGCCGCCGATGCCCTTCAAGCGCTCCTGCAGGAAATACACGCGGATCAGGTTGCGTGCGGTCGGCGTCGAGGCGAGTTTCACCACCGCCTTGCGTTCGCCGAGGAGCTGCTGCTGGATGCCGGCGCCGCCGCGCTTCCAGCTGTCGACCAGCGCATACGGCGCGGGGTAGAACGCCTTCGGCGCCTTGCGCGCGACCTGCTTGAGCATCTGCGGCGCGAGGATTTTCCGCGCGACCCAGGTGTTGCTGATCCAGGCGATGAATCGCTGCTTGAACGGACGCTGGGTGCCTTTCAGCGCGAGGTCGGCCGCGGCATCGACCAGGATCGCGGCATCGACCACGCGGTCGACCAGGCCCATCGCGTGCGCGGCCGAAGCCGAGACGCTGCGCCCGGTGAGCATCAGGTCGAACGCCGCCGGAGCACCGATCAGTCGCGGAAGGCGCACGCTGCCGCCCCAGCCGGGGAAGATGCCGAGCTTCACTTCCGGCAGGCCGATCCGCGTGGACGGATCGTTCGACGCGGCGCGATAGCGGCAGGCCAGCGACAGTTCGGTGCCGCCGCCCATGCAGAAGCCGTGGATCGCCGCGGCCGTGGGGCAGGGCAGCTCGGCGATGCGCTGGAACACCTGCTGGCCGCGGAAGATCGCGTCGCCGACCGTGCCCCTGGCGTCGAACTGCTGGAACTCATGGAGGTCGGCGCCGGCGATGAAGCCGTTGGCCTTGGTCGAACGGAATACCACCGCCTTGGGCGGGTCGATGCCGAGGCGTTCGACGATCTCGCCAAGTTCGAACAACACGTCCTGCGACAGCGCGTTGACCGAGGCGCCAGCACGGTCCAGCGACAGCACCAGCACGCCATCCGGGCGCAGTTCCGCCTGCCAGTGCTGGAAGCGCAGGCCATCGAGTCCGGCAATCATCGCGTTCATCCGTCGCGTTCATCCGTGGGGGGAATACCGGCTTTTATCATCCCGGGCATGTTCCGGAACCGTCAAATCGCGATTTCGCCCGCTTTCGAGGCCATGGCCCGCGGCATGGCTTGTGGCACCGGCGCCGCGCCCCCATCTGATCCATGCTGGTGTGCGCGGCGCGTGCCGCATCCGGGAGACACGGCCTGATGGCCGAAGAGGGGATCAATCCGCAGGTCGACAGCGACCTGGTGCGTCGCGTGCAGGCCGGTGACAACGCCGCCTTCGACCTGCTCGTGCGCAAGTACCAGCACCGCGTCGCGGCGCTGATCGGGCGCTACATCCCCGACTGGAGCGAATGCCAGGACGTGGCGCAGGAGGCGTTCCTGCGCGCGTACCGCGCAATCGGCAATTTCCGCGGCGATGCGCAGTTCTACACCTGGCTGCACCGGATCGCGGTCAACACCGCGAAAAACCACCTCGTCGCGCACAACCGGCGCCCGCCGACCGACGACATCGACGTGAGCGACGCCGAGCAGTTCGAATCCGGCCTGCGCCTGCGCGACAACGACACCCCCGAACGCGAGCTGATGCGCCAGCAGATGGAGCAGACGGTGATGCGCGCGGTCGAGGCCCTGCCGGAGGAATTGCGCACGGCGATCACCCTGCGCGAGGTCGAGGGCCTGAGCTACGAGGAGATCGCCGAGCGCATGGATAGCCCGATCGGCACGGTGCGCTCGCGTATTTTCCGGGCGCGGGAGGCCATCGATGCGGAACTTCGGCCGCTGGTGGATGTCGAACGACCCGCCGAACGCGCCTCCCGTTGAGGCCGGAACCGCCGATGCCCATGGACAAGATGGAAGCCCACCTCCGCCAGCAACTGTCCGCGATGATGGATGGCGAACTGGCGTCGGACGAAGCCCGGTTCCTGTTCCGCCGCCTGCAGCACGACCGCGAACTAGCCGGCTGCTGGGAGCGCTGGCAGGTTTGCAGCGTGGTGCTGCGCGGCCAGGGCGAAGCCCTGCTGCCGGCGGACTTCTCGCAACGCGTGGCGCGGGCACTGGCCGATGAAGCGGCATTCCCCGCCATTGCAGATGGGCAGTCCGTCGCCGCCACCGGCACGCATTCGCGACGCTGGGTCCTGTGGGGCGGCGGTGCGGCGCTCGCGGCCTCGCTGGCGCTGCTGGTCGTGGTTCCGCGCCCGGCCTCCGGCCCCGCGCCGGCCACCGACGCCGAGGCACGCATGGCAGCGACCCAAATCCCGAACCAGCCCGCGACACCGTCGCCGCGGCCTGCCGCCTCTCCCGATACCACCCGCTCGCCGTCGACGCCATCCGGAGCGACGGTCGGGCTGGCCACGGTGTTGGCCGTGGCCGATGCCCCGCGCCGCGCCGCTGCGCGCCGCAATCGTGCTGCCACGCCGGACGTTCGCCGCACACCGGTACCGGCACCGGCGGTGGTCGAAACCGCCGTCGAAGCCCCCCGCGTCGCTGTCGCCGAGCCAATGAAACTGCCCAATCGCAGCAATCCCTTCGCGCAGCCGGAACCGTCGGCGCGGCCGTGGCCCCGCGCCGTGCTGCCGGGCGCGAACAGCGGCGCCTTCACCGCCAGCTATTCGACCGAATCGGCGGCTTCGTTCTATCCGTTCGAGCCGCGCGACCTGCCGATGCCTGAAGTGCAGGCCTCGCCCGGCGGCAGCGGTCCCTGACCCACGTCCGGTTCGTGGCCCGAAGCCGCGGGCCGACGCATTCCCCGATCCCTCCCACCTTCGTCCGCAGCGAGGTCGACTCCCGATGTCCGTTCCTTCCCTCCGTGCGCTTGCCCTGGTCGCCGCGACGGCTGCCGCCACCACGCTGGTCGTGAATCCGCCGCAGGCCACCGCGCAGACGCCGCCGCCCGCTGCGCCGGCGATGCAACTGGTCGCGGGCCTGCCCGATTTCACCGGCCTGGTGCAGCAGGTGGGGCCGGGCGTGGTGAACGTGGAAGCGACCATCGGCGGGCGGGCGACGAACGCGAAAACCGCGCGACGCGGAGCACCCGACCAGGACCAGATTCCCGAAATCTTCAAGCGCTTCTTCGGCCCCGACTTCCAGATGCCGGGCATGCCCGGCGGTCCCGGTGCACCGCAGCAGCCGGACGATGGTCCACGCGGCGTGTCGCTGGGCAGCGGCTTCGTCATTTCGCCCGACGGCTATGTGCTGACCAATCGCCACGTCGTCGATGGCGCCGATTCGGTGACGGTGAAGCTCAGCGACCGGCGCGAATTCAAGGCGAAAGTGGTCGGCAGCGATGAACAGTCCGACGTGGCGCTGCTGAAGATCGACGCCAGCGGCTTGCCGTCGCTGCGCATCGGTGATTCCAACCAGCTCAAGCCGGGCCAGTGGGTGGTGGCGATTGGTTCGCCGTTCGGCCTCGACCATTCGGTCACCGCCGGCATCGTCAGCGCGGTCGGACGCGCGAATCCCTATGCGAACCAGCGCTACGTGCCCTTCATCCAGACCGATGTCGCGATCAACCAGGGTAATTCCGGCGGCCCGCTGCTCAATACCCGCGGCGAAGTGGTCGGCATCAATTCGCAGATCTTCTCGAACTCCGGCGGCTACATGGGCGTGAGCTTCGCGATCCCGATCGACGTCGCGATGTCGGTCAGCCAGCAGTTGCGCACCACCGGCCGCGTCGCGCGCGGCCAGCTCGGCGTGCAGGTGCAGCAGATGGGCAGCGACGATGCGCGCGGCCTCGGCCTGCCCGACAGCAGCGGCGCGCTGGTCGCGGACGTGCAGTCCGGCAGCCCGGCGGAAAAGGCCGGCATCGAGCGCGGCGACGTGATCCGCGCAGTGAACGGCACCGCGATCGTGCAGTCCAGCGACTTGCCGCCGATCATCGGCGCGATGGCGCCGGGCACGCGCGTGGACCTGTCGATCCTGCGCGACGGCAAGCGCGTGCAGGTTCCGGTCACCTTGTCGCAGCTCAGCGACGGGGTCGCGGCGAACGCAACCGGCACTGCGCCGGGTGCGGCGCCCAGGGCCAGCAGCGGCAATCCGCTCGGCCTGGTCGGTGAAGACCTCGACAGTGACGACCGCAAACAGCTCGGGCTGAAGCCGGGCGAGGGCGTGGGCATCGCCCGCGTCGAAGGCAGTGCCGCGCGCAATGCCGGCCTGCGCCCGGGCGACGTGGTGCTGCAGGTCGGTCGCGCCAGCGTCGGCAGCGTCGCCGCGCTCGACCGAGAGCTCGGCAAGGTCGGCAAGGACCAGACCGCGATGTTGCTGGTGCGCCGCGACGGCGCGACCCAGTTCGTGGCGGTGTCGCCGGGCGGCCGCGACGAATGAGCCACGCACCGCACCCGGCGGCATTGCCGAGCCGGGTGCGGCCATCGCGGCGGGCAATTACGAACCGGCACCGGCAGGCGGCATGCGATAATCCCGGATTCCCCGCATTCGCCGGCCGACGACGGCCATTGCCGCCGCCCATGTCTTCCGATCCGTCCGCAGCGATGCGGAACATCCGCAATTTCTCCATCATCGCCCACGTCGACCACGGCAAGTCGACGCTGGCCGACCGCATCATCCAGATCTGCGGCGGCCTGCAGGAGCGCGAGATGGAGGCGCAGGTGCTCGATTCGAACCCGATCGAGCGCGAGCGCGGCATCACCATCAAGGCGCAGTCGGTCTCCTTGCCGTACACCGCGAAGGACGGCCAGACCTACCAGCTCAACTTCATCGACACCCCCGGCCATGTCGACTTCAGCTACGAAGTTTCGCGATCGCTCGCCGCCTGCGAAGGCGCGCTGCTGGTCGTCGACGCGGCGCAGGGCGTGGAAGCGCAATCGGTCGCCAACTGCTACACCGCGGTGGAGCAGGGACTGGAAGTCGTGCCGGTGCTGAACAAGATCGACTTGCCCACCGCCGACGTCGACAAGGTGAAGGAAGAAATCGAGGCGGTGATCGGCATCCATGCCGACGACGCGGTCGCGATTTCGGCGAAGACCGGCCTCAACGTGGTCGAGGTGCTCGAGGCCATCGTCCAGCGCATCCCGGCGCCGCGGCCGCGCGACACCGACAAACTGCAGGCGCTGATCATCGATTCGTGGTTCGACAACTACCTCGGCGTGGTTTCGCTGGTTCGCGTCATGCAGGGCGAGATCAGGAAGGGCGACAAGCTGCTGGTGATGTCGACCGGACGGGCGCACCAGGTCGACGACGTCGGCGTGTTCACGCCGAAGCGCAAGGTGCTGCCGGCACTGCGGGCGGGCGAAGTCGGCTGGGTCACCGCCTCGATCAAGGACGTGCACGGCGCTCCCGTCGGCGACACGCTGACGATGGCGAACGACCCGGCGGCGAAGCCGTTGCCCGGTTTCCAGGAAATGCAGCCGCGCGTGTTCGCCGGCCTGTTCCCGGTCGATGCCGAGGACTACCCGGCGCTGCGCGAGGCGCTGGAGAAGCTGCGCCTCAACGACGCCGCGCTGCGCTTCGAGCCGGAGAGTTCCGAGGCGATGGGCTTCGGCTTCCGCTGCGGCTTCCTCGGCATGCTGCACATGGAAATCGTGCAGGAACGCCTGGAACGCGAATACGACCTCAACCTGATCACCACCGCGCCGACCGTGGTGTACGAGGTGCTCAAGACCGACGGCAGCGTGATGCCGCTGGACAACCCGGCCAAGCTGCCGCCGGTGAACCAGGTCGATGAAATCCGCGAACCGATCATCCGCGCGAACATCCTCACCCCGCCCGAATACATCGGCAACATCATCAAGCTGTGCGAAGACAAGCGCGGCGTGCAGGTCGGCATCACCTACATGGCCAGCCAGGTGCAGATCGCCTACGAGCTGCCGATGGCCGAGGTGGTGCTGGACTTCTTCGACAAGCTGAAGTCGGTGAGCCGCGGCTACGCCTCGCTCGACTACCACTTCCTGCGCTTCGACGCCGGCCCGTTCGTGCGCGTGGACACGCTGATCAACGGCGACAAGGTCGATGCGCTTTCGATCATCGTCCACCGTTCGCACGCGGATCGCCGTGGTCGCGAACTGACCGAGAAGATGAAGGAACTCATTCCGCGGCAGATGTTCGACGTCGCGATCCAGGCTGCGGTCGGCGCGCAGATCATCGCCCGCACCACGGTCAAGGCGTTGCGCAAGAACGTGCTGGCGAAGTGCTACGGCGGCGACGCCACGCGCAAGAAGAAGCTGCTGGAGAAGCAGAAGGAAGGCAAGAAGCGGATGAAGCAGGTCGGGCGGGTCGAGATCCCGCAGGAGGCCTTCCTCGCCGTGCTGCAGGTCGATAGCAAGTAAATCCACGGAACACGAGGAACGCGCATGCGCTGGTTCGAAATCGCCCTGGTCGTCCTGACCCTGTTCTCCGGCCTGGTCTGGCTGGTCGACAAGCTGTGGTGGCGCAAGGCGCGGGCGGTGCGCGCCGGCCTGCTGGAAGAAAAGGAACCGCTGATCGTCGATTACTCGCGCGCGTTCTTCCCGGTGCTGGCCCTCGTGCTCGGGCTGCGCAGCTTCGTCGCCGAGCCTTTCCGCATTCCCTCCAGTTCGATGATGCCGAGCCTGCTGATCGGCGACTTCATCCTGGTCAACAAGTTCGCCTACGGCCTGCGCCTGCCGATCACCAACACCAAGTTCCTGCCGCTGGGCGAACCCAAGCGCGGCGACGTGGTCGTGTTCCGCCCGCCACACCACCCGGACGAGGACTGGATCAAGCGCATCATCGGACTGCCGGGCGACACCGTCGCCTACCGCGACAACACCGTGTACATCAACGGCCAGCCGCTGCAGTACCGCAAGGTCGGCACCTACGCCGGCACCGGACAGGGCGTGGAGGCCAGTGGCGCGACGCTGCTGACCGAGGAACTGCCCGGCCGCCCGCACCCGGTGCTGGAGCACGAGGACTTGCCCTACTTCCTGCAGGGCGAGGGCGAGTGGAAGGTGCCGGCGGGTCAGTATTTCGTGATGGGCGACAACCGCGACAACAGCGAGGACAGCCGGTTCTGGCCCGAGGGCGCGCATTTCCTGCCGGAGCAGAACCTGCGCGGCAAGGCCTTCCTGATCTGGATGCACTGGGATCGCAGCGCCGGCGGGGTCGATTTCCACCGGATCGGCGACCGCATCCAGTAACGCGATCCGTGGCGTGGCCCTCGCGGCCGATCCGCGCCACAATGCCCGGGACGGCGCGCGGGGCGCCGCATCCAACGAGGGGAATGCGATGAAGCGCAGTCAACGGGGGATCACCCTGATCGGGTTCGTGGTGATACTGGCGCTGGTGGGCGTGCTGGCCTACCTCGGCATGAAGGTGTTCCCGATCTACGAACAGTTCTTCAGCGTGCGCTCGGCGATGAAGGGCGTCGCCAGCGAGCCGGGCGTGAACCAGATGGATCCGGCCAAGATCCGCGACCTGTTCTTCCGCCGGTTGTACGTGAACTACGCCGACGAGGACCTGAAGCCGGAAAACGTCAAGGTCGAGCGCAAGGACAACGGCTTCGTGTTGACGGTGAACTACGAAGTCCGGCGTCCGCTGATCGAGGACCTCGACATTGTCGGCACGTTCAACAAAACCCAGGCCTTGAACGGTGGCGGCAGCACCAACGAAGGCGAGTGACCGCATCGGCCACCGCTTCGATGCGCCGCAACTGCTCGCGCAGGCGCTGACGCACCGCAGCGCCGGTGCGCCGCACAACGAACGGCTGGAATTCCTCGGCGACGCACTGGTCAACCTGGTCGTCGCCGAGGCGCTGTATGCGCGCTGGCCGCGTGCCGACGAAGGCGCGCTGACCCGCGCCCGCGCCGAGCTGGTGCGCGAATCCGCGCTCGCGGCCATCGCCCGCGAACTGGACCTCGGTTCGAAGCTCACGCTCGGCCCCGGCGAACTCAAGAGCGGCGGTCATCGCCGCGATTCCATCCTCGCCGACGCGCTCGAAGCGGTGATCGGCGCGATCTACCTCGACAGCGATTTCGACCGCTGCCGCGAGGCGGTGTTGCCGTGGTTCGAGCCGGTGCTCGATGCATTGCCGCCGCCGCACAAGGTCGGCAAGGACGCCAAGACCCGGCTGCAGGAATGGCTGCAGGCGCGGCAACGCACGCTCCCGGTGTACGAACTGGTGTCCGAATCCGGCGACGACCATGCCAAGGTGTTCCGCGTCGCCTGCGTGCTCGCCGACCCGGCGATCCGGGACGAGGGCGAGGGCAGTTCGCGCCGCGCCGCGGAACAGGCCGCGGCGGAGAAGGTGCTGGGGCAACTCGAGGCCAGGTAGGGCGGGTTTCAACCCGCCATCGATCCGCGTATTCGCAAGATTTCCCGAAGGCGGGTCAAGACCCGCCCTACAATCCCCGCATGAACGCACCCGCATTTCGCGCCGGCACCGTGGCCGTCATCGGCCGCCCCAACGTCGGCAAGTCCACCCTGGTCAACGCGCTGGTCGGGGCCAAGGTCAGCATCACTTCCAATCGCCCGCAGACCACGCGCCACCGCCTGCTCGGCATCGCGACCTTCCCGCACGGGCAGTTGCTGCTGGTCGATACGCCTGGCCTGCACCGCGAACAGTCGCGCCACGGCGGCAAGGCCATGCACCGGGCGATGAACCGCGCGGCGCGCGGCGCGCTCGAAGGCGTGGACGCGGCGATGCTGGTGATCGAGGCCGGCCGCTGGGACGACGGCGACACCCTGGCCTACGAGGTCATGCGTGAGGCGAAGGTGCCGGTGGTGCTGGTGGTGAACCAGGTCGACCGGCAAAAGGACAAGACCAGGCTGCTGCCGTTCCTCGCCGAGGTCAGCGCGGACCGAGATTTCGCCGCGATCCATCCGGTGTCCGCGCTCAAGCGCAGCGGACTGGAACCGCTGGTCGACAGCGTGCTGAAGCTGCTGCCGCAGCAGGGCGCGCTTTACGCCGAGGACGAGATCACCGACAAGAGCCAGCGTTTCCTTGCTGGTGAATTGTTGCGCGAACAGCTGATGCGCCAGCTCGGCGCGGAATTGCCGTACGCGACGACGGTGGAGATCGAGCGTTTCGAGGAAGAGCCTTCGGAGAAGACTGGCGCGATGTATCGCATCGGCGCGGTGATCTGGGTGGAACGCGACGGGCAAAAGGCGATCGTGATCGGCAAGGCCGGCGCGCGGTTGAAGGAGATCAGCACCAAGGCGCGGCTGTCGATGGAAGCGCTGTTCGGTTGCAAGGTGTTCCTCGAGACCTGGGTGCGGGTGCGCGAGGGTTGGAGCGACGACGAGGCGGCGTTGAAGGCGTTCGGGTACGAGTGAGGTTATTGGCCTGAGTTAAACGGGTTTGCAGGGTGATGCCGGCTGATGAATTGTTAGTTTTCATCTTCAGCGACATACACGCTGTCATAAATCTCTTTAAGAGTACTACCGTTGTAGGTCCAATACGGTGCAGGCTGAAGCGGATAGTCGTCGGGCTTTCCTTGAACTTTCCGTGTTGCCATGGTGAGCGAGCACTCGCTACCTTCGAACAGAACCGTCTTTGAAGTTAGTACAGTTGCTTGTTTGCTTCCGTCGCGATAGACAAGGACTGTTCCCAGAGGAACGCCAAGCTCTACAAAATCCATTCTCGGGCGACGAGATTTCTTGAGTTGCTCTGCGGCCTGAAGATCAGCTTGCGTCGCGTCAGCCTCGATGGATTTTTCGAGTTGCTCGGTAATCTCCTCTACATGAAGCAGCTTGAGAATGGAGATCACTCGCTCCGGTTCTATGCGAAAGAACTCCCGCGTAGGATTGATTCTTGTTTGTCCGAATGCATGGTGTAGCGCCCGCTCGACGATGTTCGCGTCTGGAACACGGCAGGCAAAGGCGCACTCGAATGGAACCGGAACGCCAGTGCTGAAAAGCTGCTTCATGCGTAAGTCCACCTCGTCCTGAGTGGTGTGTCCGATCTTGACGAGGCCTGGCATCGCCGAATTTGTCAAAACGTAGACGATCTGAAGCGCAGAGTAGTTGGCCATGAAAACTAACGCCTATTAGCCCAGTGCCCGGGCGATGAAACCTATCCTGTGCTCCGGCTGAAAACCGGTCAAGTCAGCCTCGGCCATAATCCCGCCATGCTCCGCATCGCCGCCGAACCCGCCTTCGTCCTGCACGCACGCGCCTGGCGCGAGACCAGCCTGCTGGTCGAGGTGCTGAGCGAGCAGCACGGCCGGGTCGGGTTGGTTGCGCGCGGGGTGCGCGGACCGAAGGCGCACCAGCTCCGCGCGGCGCTGCAGCCGCTGCAGCACCTGCGTTTCGATGCGGTGCAGAGCGGCGAGTTGGCGCAGTTGCGTTCCGCCGAGGCGCTGGACGCGGCGCCGCTGTTGTCCGGCGATGCCGCGCTGGGCGGGTTCTACGCCTGCGAATTGCTGCTGCGGCTGGCACCGCGCTCGGACCCGCATCCGGGCCTGTACCGCGCGTTCGGGCGTTGCCGCGCGCGACTCGGGCTGGGCGAGCCGGTGGCGTGGACGTTGCGGCGCTTCGAACGCGACGTGCTCGACGAACTCGGTTCCGGTTTCGCGCTGGACACGGACGGCGATGGCGAGGCGATCGATCCTGCCGCGCGCTACGTGCTCGATCCCGAGCATGGCCCGCGCCGGATGCGCGAGGCGCGCGGGCGCGACGAAGCCGCGACCGGGCGAGGCCTTTTGGCGCTCGCTGCCGATGAAGAACCCGAAGGCGAGGATCTCGCCAGTTTGCGGCGCGCGCTGCGACCGGTGTTCCTGCACCATCTCGGCGGGCGCGGACTGAAGTCCTGGGAACTGGTCGGCGAACTCGGCCGGCTGGTGCCGCGGCAAAAACCTCAGCGCGACGGCGGCTGATCCAGCGTATCCCGCAGCGTGTCGAGCGCGCGCTGCAATGCCTGTTCCGACGCATTGGCCTGCAAGGCCTGCACCGCGGCATCCAGTCGCGCCGCGCCGACGAAGCCGCAACTCGCGCGCAGGCGATGCAGGGTCGCGCCGCGTGTTGCCGCATCGATGATCGATGCGCGCATGCCCGGCAGTTCGTCGAGGAACAGTTGCCGCAGCGCGGCGACATGTTCGGCGTTGCCGTTGAGCGCCGCGAGTGCGGCAGCGTCGTCCCAGAGCGTGCGTTCGTCGTAGCCCGGGATCGCGGCGTCGGCGACATGCGTGCCCGCGTCCTCGTGCAGCGCGCGACGCAACGCGGCCTGCCACGACGCGGCATCGACCGGTTTGGCGACGACGGCGACAAATCCGGCAGCGCGCAGTTCCGCGTGCACGCCTGCGTCGCGAGCGGCGGTGTGGGCGAGGGCGGGCGTGTCGAACCCCGTCCCCCGCAAGTGCGCCAGCAGTTCCGCGCCGGTGGCATCGGGCAGGTTGGCGTCGAACAGCCACAGGTCGAACGTCGCGGCGTTCGCCAATGCGCGGGCCGAAGCCGCGTCGGCGGCGACGGCGACGCGGGCGGGCAGGGCGGCGGTCGCGGCTTCGAGGAAGGCGCGCGATACCGGATCGTCCTCGACCAGCAGAATGTTCGGGTTCATCGCTTCCTCGCGTCCCTGCGTATGCTGTGCCGGTGACGAAGGCGATCCTACTCCTGTCGGCATTGCTCGGGCTCGCCATCGCGATGCCCGCGGACGCGCGCAGCCTGCACGCGCGCATCGCCCGCATCACGACTGCGGTGGCGACGCTCGAAGGCGTGGACGCGCGCCTGGACTGGCCGGCCGAGGCCGAGGCCGGCGAGCTGGTGATCCGCGCGAATCGCATCGATGCGCCCGACCTCGGCTACCACTACCGGAACGTCGCCTGGTCCTGCCGCCTGCAGCGCGCACCCGACAATGGCTGGGCCTGCGCCGGCGATCTGCGCGGAAGTGGCAAGCCGCTGCAACTGGGCCTGCGCTTCGACGACAAGGCGACGGTGGCCGAACTCGCGCAGGGAAACTCGCGCATCGACCTGCATCGCGATGCGAACACGCCGGACCTGACCCGGCTCGATTTCGTGCGCGTGCCATTGGCGTGGGCGCAGGCCCTGCTTTCTCAGGCATGGAACGAGGGGAAACTGAAGTCGGGTCGACTCGACGGCCGGCTCGACATCGCCGCGCCGAAAGACCATCCGCTGCGCGTATCGGGCCAACTCGCCGTCGCCGACGCCGCGCTGGAAACGCCGGACGGCGGCATCGCCGCGGACAAGCTTGCCGGCGATTTCCGCATCGACTATCGCAAGACGCCTGCGCTGGGCCTGCTCGCACTCGACGGCAGGCTGCGCGGCGGCGAATTCCTCGCCGGCAACACCTATCTCGCGCTGCCGGCAACGCCGGTGTCGCTGTCGCTGGACGGCGTGCAGCGCGCCGGGCAGGGCTGGGAACTGCCACGCATCGCCTGGCGCGACGGCGACGTGCTTGTCGCCGATGGCAGCGCCGCGTTCGCCAACGACGCCAGCCTGCGCGCGCTGGACCTGCAATTGCACAGCACCGACATGGGGCCGCTGCGCGATCGCTACCTGTCCGGCTGGCTCGGCGTGTTCGGGCTCGGCAATGTCGAACTCTCCGGCGCGACGGACCTGCATCTGGTCGTGCGCGATGGCCGCCTGCAGTCCACCGACGCGAACCTGCACAGCGTCGACCTGCGCGAACCCGACGACCGCTTCGGTTTCCGCGGCCTCGACGGTGACGTGCGCTTCTCCGCGGGCGCACCGGTGGCGAGCGAACTGCGCTGGCAATCGAGCCGCATCTACGGGCTCGATTTCGGTGCGTCCACGCTGCCGTTCGACAGCCGCGATGGCGTGCTGGTGTTCCGTCAACCGGTGGTGGTGCCGGCGATGGGCGGCACGATGACGTTCGCGCACATGACCCTGCGCCCGCCCGGCGGTACTAGCAGCATGGGCGACACCGGCATGGACATCCGCTTCGCGCTGGCGTTGGACGGCATCGACTTCGGGCTGGTGTCGAAGGCGCTGGGCCTGCCGGCGTTCCAGGGCAGGCTGGGCGGCGAGATCCCGTCCGCGCATTACGCCAACGAACGCCTGGATTTCGACGGCGGGCTGGCGATGAAACTGTTCGACGGGGACGTGCGTTTCAGCGACCTGTCGATGGAACGCCCGTTCGGGGTCGCGCCCAGCCTCAGCGCGAACATCGATTTCCGCAACCTCGACCTGCTGCGCCTGACCGAGGTGCTGGATTTCGGCAGCATCACCGGCCGCCTCGACGGCCACGTCCACGACCTGCGCCTCGTGGACTGGACGCCGGTCGCCTTCGACGCGGAAATGCACAGCATCCGCCGCGCCGGGACCAAGCAGCGCATCAGCCAGCGCGCGGTGCAGAACATTTCCAGCGTCGGCGATGCCTCCTTCGTCGGCAGCCTGCAGGGCCGGCTGATCGGCCTGTTCGACGACTTCGGTTATGCCCGGCTCGGCATTTCCTGCAGGCTGGCGAACGAGGTCTGCGAAATGGGCGGCCTCCATTCAGCCAATAACAGTTTTACTATCGTCGAAGGCTCGGGCCTGCCGCGCCTGAACGTGGTCGGCTACAACCGCAGCGTCGACTGGCCGACCCTGGTCGAGCGCGTGGAGGCGGTCGGCAAGGGCGACGTGAAACCCGTCGTCGAATGATGCGTAGTTGAATGAT
>Ga0209023_10001477_pt1 | contig 31512 bp, 28 predicted proteins | sample LakOneMetagenome_FD_187468 | JGI IMG/M metagenome (GOLD analysis project Ga0209023, IMG submission 187468) | Freshwater and sediment microbial communities from Lake Erie, Canada (SPAdes) (version 2) | ecosystem: Environmental > Aquatic > Freshwater > Lentic | place: Lake Erie, Canada...
ATTTTCCGCCCGCAGAGGATAATGGTCAGAGTTATTTTAAGATTCCGATCAATGTTCTTTGATTTTGACGAGGGGATCTATGGCTTCTGCATCACCAAGTTCTACCTTGATCCGTTCGATAGGTATTAGTTGATCCAATAAGCAATTGCGGATTTTATTGAGATGCTTCCACGCAATGGAAAATCTAGCTTAAGAGAAAAGCTTGATCGGAAAGCCACCGTTACTAATCATGCGGCATAAGAATGTCGAGTGATACCTATTGTTCGGTAATTATTCATGTTCGAATATTTAACTTAACTCGCTATGAGTTAGGTTAAGCAGTACTGTTTTTGCTCAACCATTTTCATTTTTGACCAAATTAGATAATGCTTCTGATAAATATGGATAGTCAAAAGAGAAGCCATAGTCAAGAGCACGTTCAGGAAAAACTCTTTGACTATTTAACATCAAAGAAGATAATTCACCAAGACATAAGCGCAAAGACCATGAAGGTATTTTCATAAAAGAAGGCCTATGAAGTAAGCCAGATAAAGTATTAGTAAACTCCAAATTCCGTACTGGGTTAGGGGCGCATGCGTTGAAAATACCTTGCGCTTCATCATTGTGTAATAAAAAATTTATTAGTTTGATCAAATCATTTATATGAATCCAAGACATCCATTGTTGTCCATTTCCGATAGCTCCTCCTAAACCTAACTTATAAACAGGAAGCATTTGTCCGAGCATACCTCCTTGATTAGTCAAAACTGGTGCTATTCTGAGTATCACTAGACGTAAGTTATCTTGGATAACTTTATTTGCTTCATCTTCCCATGCTCTACATAGTAGAGAACCAAAATCATTGGAGTTAGATAATACAGATTCAGTAAGATTTTCTTCATGTCGGTTACCATACCAGCCAATAGCAGATGCAGAAATCATGACTTTTGGTTTTATTGGCAGAGATGCTATCCATTCGACTAATTGATGTGTCAACAATACACGGCTGTCCCACAAAACCTCTTGTCTGGATAATGTCCAACGTTTATCTGAGATGCGCTCACCAGCCAAATTGATGATTGCATCTAAAGGTTCTTCGTTTGATATTTCGCAAAGACTTGCAATACCTCTAGCACCTGAGCATATTTCTTTGACTTGTTTAGGTCTCCTACTTAGTACAATAAGTTCGTGACCTATTTCAGACCAATAATTACATAAAGCTTGACCAATAAGCCCTGTGCCACCAGTCAATAATATTTTAAGTTTTGGCATATATAATTCCAATTGTTAGAAATATATTTTCCTTAATTTTTGAATAAAAAATATATTAAATAGAAATATTTTATTTTAAAATTAATATCTGAATTACTATATTAAATTCTTTGTGAAGAAAATGTGAATTGAATTATTTAAAAATAAATATATGATTTTTATTGTAAAAAATATTTTTTAAATTTATGAACTAATCGGTCATTTTACTTTGATTAATAAATTTCGTGTGCTAATTTAATTAAGCGGGTAAAAATCTTTTTAATAATTTTTTAGGAAGTAATATCATGCCTATTTATAAAGCACCTATTCGTGATATGCAGTTTGTTTTGCATGAAGTATTAAATGCAGAAGCACATTATGGCGCTTTGAGTGATTATGTATCTACAAATCGAGATTTAATTGATGGGATATTGGAAGCTGCTGCATTGTTTGCAACAAATGAGCTATCCCCATTAAATACGTCGGGAGATCAAGAGGGGTGTCATTTTGAACAAGGTAAGGTGACTACGCCCAAGGGATTTAAGGACGCATATCAGAAGTACATCGAATTGGGTTATCCATCTTTGGCTGTGCACGCCGATCATGGCGGTCAAGGACTACCACTTTCGATTGGCAATGTGATTAGTGAAATGATGGGGACTGCAAATTGGTCTTGGAGTATGTATCCAGGACTGTCTCATGGTGCAATCCGTACGATTGAGCAACACGGCAGCTCAGAGCAAAAGCAGCAATATCTGACCAAACTGGTGAGTGGTGAGTGGACAGGTACCATGTGCCTGACGGAGGCCCATGCAGGTTCTGATCTGGGAACCATTAGGACTAAAGCTGAGCCGAATGGAGATGGTAGTTATGCGATATCTGGGACCAAGATTTTTATTTCCGCTGGAGAACACGATCTGGTTGAGAATATTGTCCATATCGTATTGGCACGTTTGCCAGATGCACCTAAAGGTACCAAAGGCATATCGCTTTTTATTGTTCCGAAATTTAATGTCAATTCAGATGGATCACTCGGTACACGCAATCGTGTGACTTGTGGTTCTATTGAGCACAAAATGGGTATCCATGGTAATGCGACCTGTGTACTAAACTTTGATTCTGCACAAGGGTTTCTGATTGGACCGGAAAATCGCGGCTTGAATTGCATGTTTACCTTCATGAATACCGCCCGTATTGGTACCGCAATTCAGGGGCTTGCGGCAGCGGAGCTGTCTTATCAGGGATCATTGAGCTATGCCAAAGAACGGCTGGCGATGCGGGCGGTATCTGGTGTCAAGCTGCCTGAAAAAGAAGCCGATCCGATCATCGTTCATCCTGCGATTCGCAATATGTTGATGACTCAAAAAGCATTCGCTGAAGGTGGGCGGGCACTGGTGTATTTTCTTGCATTTTTTGCTGACATTGTTGAGGTCAGTACGGATCAAGACGCTAAGCAATCTGCAGATGACATGCTCTCCTTGTTAACACCGATTGCCAAAGCATTTCTCACCGAAATGGGTTATCAGTGTGCTAACCATGGCGTACAGATTTACGGAGGTCATGGATTTATACAGGAATGGGGCATGGAGCAGATCGTTCGTGATACTCGTATTGCCTGTATTTATGAGGGAACGACTGAAATTCAGGCGCTGGATCTATTGGGGCGTAAAGTGCTTCAGACTCAAGGAAAGTTACTTCGTCAGTTTACCAAGGTCATTCACAAGTTTTGTGAACAATACAAAGGTCATGATGCTATGGCACCTTTTATTGATACTTTGGTCCAATTGAATCAAGAGTGGGGCGATCTCACGATGCGCATTGGCATGAAAGCCATGAAGGATCCTGAGGAAGCCGCAGCCGCAGCTGTAGATTACATGTACTACTCAGGCTATGTGACGCTTGCTTATCTCTGGGCACTGATGGCTAGTGTGGCGGTGCGTAAGCTTGCTGAAGGCGCGAACGAATCTGCTTTTTATGATGCAAAGGTTAAAACAGCTGAGTTCTATTATGCGAAGTTGTTGCCGCAGACACGTGCTCATGTGGCTCGCATAGATGCAGGCTTGCATACATTAATGGCGCTGGATGAAGAGCAATTTTCATTCTAAGTTGATTAGTTTAGATGTCCTCAGCATATGCCAGAAAAAGCAGCTGATTGAGACTGGAAAGCAGCAATAGCAATCTGACCGATAATGATGGCTGCTGCTTTCCTCTTTTAGATGACATAACTAAGACATTTTATATTTGATTGCATATAAGGAGATCATCATGCTCCATACTTCAAAAAATCGGGTAGCAATCATCGGTGCTGGAGTTGCGGGAGCCACATGTGCTCGTCTGTTAAGTGATGCAGGATTTCAAGTTGATGTTTTTGAAAAATCACGGGGCGTTGGAGGACGGATGTCTACCAGACGTACGGAGTGGACCGAACGTGAGGGGGTCATACATACTGCTCATTTTGATCATGGTGTGCCTGGATTTAAGGCATCTACACCAGAATTTCTAGGTTTTATGGATCGCGGCTCTGCCAGTGGTGTACTTGCACGCTGGCAACCTCGGATTGTTTTAAGTGGTGATCAGGTCAAAACTGAAGCCGACTGGTGGGTTGCAACGCCAAATATGTCGGCATGGTGTCGTCATTTATTGGTCGATTCAAAAGTAACTTTTAGTTGCCATATTAATTCACTGAGACAGACAGCTTCTGGTTGGATGCTTGAGTCTACTGAGGAAATGATCAGGCAGACTTTTGATGCGGTTATTCTTGCGATTCCTCCATTACAAGCTGCCGCTTTGCTACAGCCTCATTGTACCAGTTGGTCTGATCAAGCACAGACTTTATCGCTGTTACCAAATTGGGTGCTGATGGGTGTTACAAACGAGATTGTGCCTGCTTTCAACTGGGATATTTATCGAGCAACTTCTGATCCACTGGCGTTGATTATTCGGAATGATACCAAGCCTCAGCGAGTACAGACTGCAGGATTTATAAATTGGGTAGTACATGCAAACCATGACTGGAGCAAGGTTAATCTTGAATCCAGAGTCGAAGACGTCGAAGCCGCACTCAAGACTGCGGTTGCAGATGAACTTGGATGTCCGCTCGACTGGTATCGTAGTTCTGTACATCGATGGAGATACGCCTCTGTGTCAGCGAATACGCACTCCGGCAGTTCCAATCATCACTGGTGGAGCCGTGATTTGAAACTGGGCGTCTGTGGCGATGCTTGGTCGCGTGAGGGTGGTGTTGAGGGCGCGTGGTGCTCTGCTTACGCGCTTGCTGTAGAACTGATGAATTCTGGATGCTAAATGTTGGGGGAGTTATTTATGTATTCAGGGTCGCTCAAAAAAATGCTTGTTGTTGAGATTTGCTATGCATCATCATTTAGCTAATGGATTTAAGGGGAACAAACGTGCATTGCCCGTCAAACCCTGCGTCGTTTGCGGTCGTCCGATGAGTTGGCGGAAACGATGGTCACGCCATTGGGATGAGGTGAAATATTGTTCAGAAGCTTGTCGTAGATCAGCCAAGCGTGGAGTCAGCCTATGAAACTCCGAACTTTGGTCATCGTTCTCGGAGATCAACTCGATTTACAGGCATCTGCGTTTGATGACTTTGATGTATCAATAGATGCCGTGTGGATGGCTGAGGTCGATGAGGAGTCTACCCATGTTTGGTCCAGTAAGCAGCGAATCGTCCTTTTCTTGTCAGCAATGCGACATTTCGCCCAAGAACTGCGTGCCAATGGACGTCAGCTTTACTATCGATGTATTGATGATCCAGCCAATCAGGGTACATTGGCATTAGAGCTCAGCTCTACGCTTATGAGTTTGCAGCCTCAACGTGTCAGAGTGACTGCACCAGGAGACTGGCGTGTTCTTCAGGCATTGAAATCGGTTGTTCAGGCTGCAGGCTTGGTACTTGAGGTATCTGAAGATCGCCATTTCTTTAGCAGTGTACGTGAGTTCGCTGAGCATACCAGAGCCCGTAAGTCGATTAGACTTGAATATTTCTATCGTGAATTACGGCAGCGTCATGGCATATTGATGCAAAAGGAACCCAGTGAAACTAAGCCTATAGGTGATCGGTGGAATTTTGATGTCGATAATCGCGTTAGTTTTAGTGTTAAAGGTCCGGGAATTCTGCCGGAGCGTTCAGTTTTTCTGCCTGATGACATCACGACAGCGGTTATTAGACTCGTTGAACAGCGGTTTGCAAAGCACCCAGGATCACTGACTTGTTTTGCTTGGCCCGTTTCGCGCACCCAAGCGCTAGCTGCATTGAAGAAGTTTATTGATCAGCGATTGCCTTTGTTTGGTCCCTTTGAAGATGCAATGTGGCCTGGCGAGGCGTGGTTATATCACTCGCATTTATCAGCAGCCTTAAACCTAAAATTATTAAACCCTCATGAGGTGGTTCAGGCAGCAGAAGAGGCTTATTACACTGGACACGCCCCATTACAAAGTGTCGAAGGATTTATTCGTCAAATTCTGGGCTGGCGTGAGTATGTGCGAGGAATTTATTGGACGCATATGCCGAGTTATCTGGAGAGAAATGCTTTGGGTGCATCACATCATCTGCCAGCTTTTTATTGGACAGGCGATACTGATATGCAATGCCTTCGCGAAGTGATAACCCAGACTCTAGATCTGGGTTATGCACATCATATACAAAGACTGATGGTTACGGGATTATTTGCCTTGTTATTTGGTGTACATCCTCATCAGATACATGCATGGTATTTAGCAGTCTATGTGGATGCTGTTGAGTGGGTTGAACTGCCAAATACTTTGGGCATGAGCCAATACGGTGATGGTGGTCTAATGGCAAGTAAACCCTATGTTGCGACTGGTAAATATATCCAGCGGATGGGTGGTCCATGTGCGAAGTGTCGCTTTGATCCAGCGCAACGAATTGGCGAGAAAGCCTGTCCTTACACGACCCTATATTGGGATTTTTTGATGCAGCATGAAATTATGTTATCTAAAAATATACGCATGTCCATGCAGTTAAAAAACTTGGCCCGTTTAAGTCAAGATGAGCGACGCGCTATAGCTGATCAGGCAGCTATGGTGCGCCAGCTTATGATGTAATTAAATATTTGATCAAGCGGATAAAAATGCGCTCTTTCCTTTTTAATTAAGCGAGCATCTAGATAAACATTCGTAAATAGAATTCAATTTTACTAGCGGTTATTTGTCAATTGAGTTGTATGCTGTAATTTAGAGATGTCATATCCTTGACGCTTAGCTTCCTCAACATAACTTTGATATGTTGAATCGTTTATTTGCGGCGTACGAGATAATATCCAGAGATAATTATGATTAGGATTTCCAACTAATGCTGTTTGATAGTTTTGATCAATTTTTAATATCCAATAAGGTGCTTTACCTATAGGTAACCAGCGTAAAAAACTTGGTAAAAATGTTACTTGTAATTTACTGTTGCTTTCGTCTACAGGAGTCGCTTCTCCTAAGGATTGTATAAAATTACCATCTAATTTACGGCACTGATTATTTACAATCACTTTTGATGGTTCTTTTGAGTCGATATAATAAGTCGCGGTTACATCACTCGCGCAGTTTCTTTCGAAGAACATCGGAAATCTTGCAATTTCGTACCATTTCCCAGCGTAGCGGTTGATATTAATTTTTTCAACAGCGGTTACTTCTTGAATATTTGATTCATTTGCTTGAGCATCTACTTTAAAAGTTAGTATCAATGCTGTGATTGCAAAAGCTAGCATTCTGAAATTTTTCATTTTAATCATTGGATTCACCTAATTTAATATAAGATTAAATTACTTATCTTCACCTTCTCCTGAAAAGGGAGAAGGAAGTTTTAATATGGGTTTATTAACTACAAATGATCATTTTTTAATTGATCTTAAAAATCGCTGTTTTCGTACATATGTGACATACGTTTTTGCTTTGTTTCAAGATAACCCTTATTAAAAATATTTAAGCCTACTTTTAAAGGAACACGTTTAACAACGTTAATCCCCGAATCTGTCAATGCTTTAATTTTAAAAGGATTATTTGTAATAATGTTTACCTTTTTTATTTTTAAATAATCTAACATAATTGTACACATATCATATTTACGAGCATCCGCTGGCAAATTTAATAATAAATTTGCATCAAGAGTATCGTGTCCTTGGTCTTGGAGTGCGTATGCACGTATTTTATTGGTTAGTCCTATGCCTCGACCTTCTTGGCGTAGGTATAAAATTACACCTTGGCCTTCGTCATTAATCATTTTCATCGTTGAATGTAGTTGTGGTCCACAATCGCATTTTAGTGAACCGAAAGCGTCGCCTGTTAAGCATTCTGAATGAATTCTTAATAGTACAGGTTTGTCAGGAATAGTATTCATCCCTTTAGCAAGAGCAATATGTTCTTCACCAGTAATTGGATCTTGAAATGCTATAATTTCAAAATCGCCAAATGCAGTAGGTAATTTTGATTTAGAAACAAATTCTATAGCCACTGATTTATACACCTGTATTTTAACAATAAACTAAATACTATTAATTAAAAATACTTAATTTTTAGTAAGTTGATTTAGTATTTAGACACTTTTCACTATTGAATACTAATCTTTTTGTAGTGAATTTTATGTGAAGCTAGGGGCTTGTGAATCTGATCCTACTCGCGATTTAAGAGGGACTCTTGAAACTCGAGAGGTTGTGCATCTGCCAGCTCTTGTTGACCCGAAAGAAGTTGCTAATTTAATAAAAGATATAGAGCAATATACTGAGCGCTTCGTCACGGTGATCGCTTTAAAAAGGGCTCCCATATTGTTTACAAGACCTAGAGAGCTTCGTAGTTTAAAGTGGGCGGATTTAGATAAAGCGCAATGGCGTTACACACCACCTAAAACTAGGAAAGCTATAAGTATTCGCATGATAGGTCCATTACCGAAACTGCTACGTGATATTCACCCTGTGACTGGACATAGTGCGTTTGTCTTTCCTTTCGAATTTTCTTTATTTCAAAGGAGCAATCTCTTATGCATTACACCTGTCCTAAATGTCAGTCTGACCAGATTGCAGCGCATGACTATGCCAAGAAAGTTGGTGGAGTCATCGGTATTCTTGTGGGTATTGCCAGCGGTATTGCTGGCACATTCGCGGTGTCGAAATCGGTGCTGAAATGGGGCTAGTCGCTGGGCCAGTAGGCAGTATTGCAGGTGCAATCATGGGTGGTCTAATCGGTGGAGCTTCTGGCTGTATAGCTGGTGCTGCCCTTGGTGAGGCTATCGATGAACACATCCTGAATAACTTCCAATGTCTGGGATGTGGCTTTCAGTTTAATTGTTAATCTGGGAGGTCTTAGATGATCACAACCCTGTTTGAAATGCTGTTGGTTTATGCCTTGGCATATTTCGCAGGATAAGACAGAGTAAAACTGATATGTGGTACGCTCTGCGGGACTCAATACCTATAAGTAATATATTGTTTTTATTGTATTTAAATATATTTAAATTTTTAGATACCGTTTTAAATACCGCAAAAAAACATTCGATCTCTGCTGCACAATTCCAACCTTTGGTTGATTATATGCTCGGGTGCCTATACATGCACTCATACGCATAGCCAGAACTGTTAAAAGCACGACTAGACTGGAGTAAAACACTTCAGAACGACCACAACATCCATTTCTGTACTATTGCCTTCAAAACCTTCCCGTACGGCTTGCCACAAGCAGGCCATTTTTTATGCCGAAATTTTATCAATCCATCAAGAGTTGCTTCAATGTACTTGCGGAGAGTTTGATTGAAAAGCGGTCTGTATGTTGAGGTGGATGAGTTTGAATGTGGTTAATTCTGAAAAATTTGATCAATTCATAAAGTACAAAATACGCCTCAAAAGGTACATATCACTATTGAAAAAGTACAATATATAATGTAAGTTTTTACTGTACCTATTGCTGTGCAAGGGCTTTATTGGAACTTTGTTACCTATTGTACTGCATAACTATGCCATAGTGCAGTGCTTCAAAAAAAGAGATGGTTCTAAGGAGATTGCCATGACTGAGCAGGAAGAAAAAAATAAGGGAAAAAACAAGGGAAATAATACGGCTCAACTCAAAAAGCGGGGGCACGACCTTCCCGTGTTGTTTGATGATCTAGTCTGGCATTTGGCAGGTTATGATGTTACCCATAATCCTTTGCTGATAAAAGAGCTATCAGAGTTGTCTCCTTTGATTGAATTTCACGAAAAACTTGAAAGAATAAGAAAAATGGAGCGCTTTATTGCGCTATTGATCAGGCATCGTGAAAATTTGTTCGAGTATATCCAAAACGAAGAGCTTCCTATTAAGGTGGGAACTCCTCTGCTTGATCAAATTTTTATGCAGTTTAACTATGTATTAGACCAAGGCAATCCCAGACAGTTTTTGCCTGAAGATGTACAGTTTGGCGTTGATCTGGAACGGATGCTTGATTGTATGGAGAAGCGGTTTGGTAAGAAAGAATTAAGACCTATGAGTGAGTTAATGAAAAGAGCTGTTACCTCAGATAATAGACGTTCGAGAAGGTTGGATCGAAAACGTAGCGAGGATGCTAATCCTAATCAAAAGCGTAAGGAGGAAAAACTTTCCGATTCTGATACGCCAAAAAACAAACCTTTACCTGTTGCGTGGTCAGAGCTGAGACCAAGTGCTAAAAAAGATCTCCATGATTTTTCAGTTCGACTGCGAGATAGCTTGAAGCATGATGATCATCTTGATTTGCTTCGTATGGTTAATTCAAATGCGAAGGCACGGCATAAAAGGGCGTGTGAATATATTGATTCACTATTTGTCGCCCACGACAAACTGACGTTTGTTGCTGTCAATCTGGGCTTTGCTGATGAAACGTCTATTTCTGAGTGTGGTGTTCAGTTAGAAGCATTTAAAAATAAGGTTCGTCATTTCTCCCCACTGAAAGGCTTGGTTGGGTTTATTGGGAAATGGGAGTTCACGCCGATCAAAGGATTATATGTCAGAATAGTCTGCATCTTTAAGAAGCAGGAAAAGCATATAGAGGATGATCTTCCTAGCTGGATTGGGGAGTATTGGCTGGGTCAGGTTACGCAGGGCGCAGGTAATTTTCATGTAGCCGATTTGTCTTCGAGCCCTGCGTTGTTTAAGCGCTCTACGTGTACAATTTCCGCTTCTAATGAAAGAAACCTCAAATTATTGAAAGACAGAGTCATTTTTTATCTCACACATTCCCAAGAGTATTATCGTTATAAATTTAATGCGTCTTTTGAAGAGGATATTGAACCAGAACGTAAAAATTACGAGCGGGAATTTAAAAAATATAAACAGGATCTTAAAAAATATGAAATGGAACGTAAAAAAGAGTCTGAGAATGGCGTTGAAGGCGATGCTGAAAAGGCTTCTAAAAAGAAGCCTAGGAAACCTCAAGAAATTGGTCGGCGCTATAAAGCCCTGCCTAACGATAGTGATGATGCTAGCGATAGCATAGAGCCGCGTGAGATATTTTTTAAGGGCGAGCTTGTAAAGCCAAAGACTGATGAGAAGCCAAAGGTTGAGAAAAAGCAGAAGGTCAAAAAGCCCATTTCCAAGCCAGATCAGGAAGTTGTTACTATAGAAAATAAAACTGATTTAGATGTGAGGGAGGAGGTTGTCACTGCGGTAACTGAATATTCCGCAGAGCCGTCTGTTGAATAGGTGCAAGCAATAGCCGTCCCCGTAAAGCAAAATCGGCGGTATATAACAGTAAAAGCGAACCCACGCGAAAAATGATGCGCCTTGCCTATGGTACGAGCTGAACCGGTTCGTACTCCATAGCACGTCATTGGTCATCCGAATGGACAGCTCTCCAACTTCACTTTAATGGAGAAATACCATGTCTAGCCTAAACCAACCGATCCGTAAAATTCTGCGCCTGAAGCAGGTCATCGAGCGCACGGGTCTATCCCGCAGCACCATATACGACCGAATGAATTCCAAGTCCAAACGGTACGACAGCAGTTTCCCTGTACCTTTAAAACTCAATGCCAATTCAACCGGCAGCACAGGTGCCGTCGGATGGTTAGAGTCTAGTATTGACGAGTGGATAGAGCGTCGTATGGCGGCTCATTGACGGATGAAATCGCCATCAAATCTCATATGGCAAGCATCATTCTTCCCGACTAACTCGTATCTCATATTCTTGTCCAATTCAATCCAACATCTCTGGTGATCAGACAACGCCTTCTATACAGCCCCCAAAGTTCTCTAGCGAAATGGCTACGGTGAACTGTGGTAATAATATTATTACTAGATCACTCACTACTCATACAGCATACGCATCTCACTAGAGCACAGTGCAGCACATCCTCCCATCGGTCATGACCACACACTCTGAGTAATTCACTCAGCACATGAGTGCCTGACGTGATTCCTACAAGCAACGTATCTCCATCTATAGCGTCACAGCGCAACTGTGGCGATGGATGAGTCGTGCCTGCTCAAAGCAGTCAGCACGACTGGCATAGCAGTGCTTAGGAAATAGGGCAATAGCCCAAGGATGAGATGCAACATAGCTGAGAAGGCTCACCAGTCTGACACCTCGATCAACACAACGAGGAATATTTCAATGAGCAACAATCAAGACAAACGTAATCAACGTATCAAGAACATGCTGTCTAAAAATACCTTCGGGTATTTAGATACCTGTGAACAAACTGATGAGGATGAGTCCCCGATATTGGACTTGCTCCAGTATTTTGAAGAGGTGACGAAAGGACTGCTTGAACGTCACTTGCCAATGTTTAGACTCGTCCAACGTAAAGGGCAACGTGGGCAGTACACCCTTAAGAGACGGTATCATGTGGATCGAATCCTGTTGGCATTAGAGCTGATTCCCCAGTTGCAATACCACTGTCCCGATCAGGAATTCAACCCTTACGTTGAATCCTTTCTCAAGAGTGCCTACCACAATGACGTTGAAGGTATTACTCGTGAGCAAGTCGCTGATCTGGCGACCATCGACAGACTGAATGATTTTGTCAACGATGTGATTAATGATATCAGTAGTCGTGAATTTCGTCTGAAGCGGCGACGTTGTCGGGAAAGCGTCGTCAAAAACGCCAGAGGCCTCGAAAAATATATCTACGCCCTATTCAAACGCTATCCAAGACTACTCGTGATTCGCGTGGACTTTGGCTATCAAAAGCGATTACTGAGCGATCCCTACTATGAGCTTGATCCATTAGATGTCCTCGATGATAAAGAGCGAATGATCCGTTATGTCAAACGCCAGTACGGTGACGCATTGGTCGGCCACGCATGGAAACTTGAGCATGGTGTACTCAAGTCATATCACTACCATATGGTATTTTTTCTGAATGGACGGGAAAGGCGAGGTGATTTCTATATTGGACAGCAGTTAGGTGAATATTGGGTGGATGTCATCACTCAGGGAGACGGCACCACGTTTAACTGCAATGCCGATAAAAAAAGATATCCTGAACTGGCGATTGGTATGGCTCATCGAAATGATCTGCTAAAGCGGGAACATCTAAAAGATCATGTCGTCACTTACCTGACAAAGAATGACGACTACATGCGATTAAAGATCAAGGCGAATGGCAAGCTGATCCGCGCGTTTGGTAGGGGCGTTATGCCTGACGAAATCGAAGGAACTCTTCGAGGCAGATCTAGAGGGTGAGGGTTTGATTGTTGCGCTAAAAGCTGCAACTATCGTTTGAGTCTTTGCTGAGTTAGGTGCAACGTATTGAGATATTTTATAATCGCATGCGTAGGCACCCATAATTGGGTAACATCACCCTAGCAAAGGCGTTTAGCAATTACATGTAGAAGGCTGCATGACCCCTCCATTAAAAAAGAATCTGTCAAACTCGACAGAGAGGGGGGCGTGGCAATTGAAGATAAACACTAACAAAAAAGGTGGGCATGGCGACGATAACGGTTTCACCGATTCATTTCGAGGATTACAGTGGCACCCAGTTCGAGCGCCTTGTTTTTGCGTACCACGTGCGCGCTGGTTGGCGTGACCTGATTTGGCATGGTCAATCAGGAGGTGATCAAGGGCGGGATATCTCAGGTATCGAGCCATTTGATGTCCAGCCGGACCGCAAGACCATCATCCAGTGTGCGAATCGGGACACACTGACCCTGGCGAAAGCCAAGGATGACATGAGTAAGGCTTTGAAGGCCACGGGTGGGACGCCTGATGTTTTTAAGTTCGTCTCTCGTGGTGCCGTTTCGGATGCCAGTCGAACACGGATCGAGAAAGCGGCAGCTTCCCTCGGAATCGCGCATGTGACGATATGGTCAGGCGTTGAGTTCGAAGAAAACTTACGGCTTCGTGCTGAGTATCTGTTGCACCGTTTCGTCCAAGGCGTCGAGTTCCCTGACGTTGAGGCTGATATCCGAAAATTTACGGATGACTTTCCCGGTCTTGCTGACGCGGATGCGTTGCAATTGATGGCTGCCGTTTTTGATCGACCTGCATTTCGTACGCCTTTTCAGCAGGAGAGCTCTCTACCTGCTTTTCAGCAGGCGATTGAAGACACCATTGGCGCACTCAATACCGGTGTGTGGCGAACGCGCGAGGGTGAAGAGATCAGGCGTATCCCTTCGATCCACCATCTTCAAGATCAGCGGACTCAAGTAGTGCTGGCAAAGGTGGTTCTACAAATTGATGAACTGCGACGCATCTTCGTAACCCGCCTCAAGGAAGGAGAGATCAGACACTGCGGATGCGGACAGCCGATTTGTCCCACGTATATGCTCACGCATCGTGTGGCCGACGAACTGGACGATGCTAGGCGGAAAATCCTAACCACGTTTCAATCAGTATATGCGCCCTTCGATGTGAGTCTTGGATAGGCTATGAAAACAATTGAATTTACAGAGTGCTCGCTGTATCCAGATACCCAAGATACTTTGTTAAGCATGTGAGCGTAGTGATGGCACTAACCCCTGATCAAATTAAATATCTCAATCATTACGCGCCAGGCGGGGCTGTTGCACATGCGTTGTCCGAACTGTTGGTCAATGACTATGATTTACTTGGTTTTGATGCTAATGAGCGTTCCATCACCTTTCGCTTTGCGATGTATCTCCAACAAGTTTTCCCTACATGGACCGTAGATTGCGAATACAACAGGGATGGTATAGAGCCTAAACGGCTTGGACATCTTGAACTTTACCCCGACAGCGAGGACGACGAGGCGAAGACAGTATTTCCTGATGTGATTGTGCATCAACGAGGTACTCGACAGAATCATCTGGTCTTGGAGTTCAAGAAATCAACGAGCCGGGTCGATAGGCAAATTGATCTTAGGAAGCTTCAGGGTTATAAGCAGCAGCTCGGCTACGAGCATGCTTTGTTTGTGGAGGTTGGCACCAAGGGGCAACCGATTATTACTGCACTTGAATGGGCCTGATAGGCAATAAAAGATAATTTATGACACGTATTCCATCCTTTAGCTCTCAGCATCTTGAAGCAGCTTGTCGTGTTCTCGCTGATACCGAACGCGGTTTGAGCGGCACACAAATTGAGCGACTGCTACAAGAAATCAATGTTGCCGATACCTCGCCAGGCATAACCAAATGGAAGCGGCTGTTCAATGGACTCGCAGGTGCGCAGAACGAACATCTGGTCGGCAACCATCTCATTATGTTCATCAACCGTGCGATGAACCCAGTGAGTTACGCCCGCGAACCGGCGATGTTCGCTTGGCGGCGTAATGAACTCAATGTAGTTCTGGCATTTTCTGGTTTTTTTGTCCGTGAAGATGGTCAGGTCGGATACGCCGACAAGGCAAAGACGCTCGATGCTGCACGAGCCCGCGCAGGACGACTCAAAGCGGCACTCGAAAGCCGTGCGGTACATGCGGAGGTATTCAACTATTGCCGTGCCGAACTCTTGGACGAGAACTATTTTCATGCCGTCTTCGAAGCGACGAAGGGTGTTGCGGAGCGGATTCGTCAGTTGTCGGGATTGAACGGTGATGGTGCGGACTTGGTGAATAAGGCATTTACAGGACAACAGCCCGTGCTGGCCTTGGGACCGCTCGTCACCGACTCAGAAAAGAGTGAACAGAGGGGATTTGCCAATCTACTGATGGGCCTATTCGGCGCTGTGCGCAATCCATTGGCCCATGCGCCTAAGATGAATTGGCCGATGTCTGAACAAGACGCATTAGATATCCTTACGCTGGTTTCGCTAATTCATCGCAAGCTGGACGGTACGAAAAAAACAACGATTACCTCACCATAGGGGAGCTAGATGAGTTAGACGGACTGGAGCGGCTATCAAGAGGCCACCGCAGAAGTATTTCGACACCTTGGATGTAATCCTCAAGTGGAATTTCGCGTCGCTGGTGCTGTGGGAGATTGAAGCAAAATTTGTGAGCCAATAACGCAAGATGCTTTACTGGCTCACAAGACATGCTTGAGGAGCATGGCCTTTTTAATTCTGTTGATCAGGCACGTTATATCCATATTTGCGAATGGGGTTTGGACTGGTCATATCGGAGTGGCAGTACTTGAAGTACAGATTTGCCCCACTTTCCAAATCACCTGGCACACCGTTGGCGTTCAATGGAAGCACATCAACCTGACTCCCCATTGCGATTGTCGGACGTTGATAGGAGCAGTGTAGGATCAGATCATAGGGTGTTTTATCCCAGCTAATTTTAGGCGGCCTCGCATGTGAACCTGAAGCATTGGTGTTATCCGATGTTCCCCCTATTACGGCCACCTTCAGTACGGTTTCACTTGTTGTTTGCTGAATCACTCGGGTTGTAACGGACTTAGACCAACTGCATGCCTCCATATAACATCTCCCTAGTGAAACCACATTAGGCTTATAGAAAATAGTGAACCGTGAGTTGGTCGGCACAGACGGTAGTGCTGCTGTCTTAGCAACTATAGATGGCGTACAGTTGCTGATGGACTGAATCCCCGAACCGCCACCGCCATTTTCGTGCAGGAAGCCTTGGCTGGACACAACCTGAATACAGGCTCCTTTGTTCAAGTTGTACTTGTGCAGCGAGTTGGTCACTTTCTCGGGTAAAGTGTACAGATTGAGCGCCACCTTACCTTTGTCGGTGATAAAGAAAATCCCTTCTTCGCCGTACGCTACTTCCGACTTAAGGGTGAAGGTTTCAGTCTGAGCATGGGCTTGAGTTGTGAGTATTAATACCGCTAAAAGAGTACCTGTGTGAATTTTCATGTACGCGTCCTTTCTTATAGGGAAGTGGATGTATCGGTGAAATGGGCCAGTAAAATCTCTCTGGCTTGGTTGAGTTCCTGTGTCTTGCCTTCGACCAGTTGCCGAACGGACTCTGGTAACGATTGATGCTTATCAGGATGAAAGTCTCTGATCTTGTTGCGATAAGCGTGCTGCACGGTATCGCGAGTAGAACTTCGTTGTTCAATTTCCAGAATCTGACATGCCCAAGTGATGTCCGAATGTGTTGTGTGTGAATGATGATGACTATTGCTGCTGGTTTGTGGTCCATAGCCGAGTCGCTGTCTTAACTCCTGACGGAACTCATTAAATATGGATGGAGACACATTCAATAGAATCGCAAAAGATTTAATGAGACTTTCGACGTCCATCAGATCGGATTCATCCAGCGCCAGAATCTGGAATGCCTGCCACATCAGCTCAAACTTGACCTCTTCAGGCGGTTCATGGCGCAAGAAGTAGCCAATGGATTGATCCAGTGAAGGTGCTTCAATGGCATGGATGCGTTGTTGCAGTAAGGCATGCAGATAAGGCTGATTCTGAAATGCTATAACCATTTCATCAAATACGTTCAGCTTCTCAGGTCGCCATTGATTGCCATTAAACAGGGCAAAATGAGTCAGTATATCTGCCGTGATCATGCAGATTTCAAATGTCCTTAACGGGTCAGAAGTGCCCCCTCTAGCAGCATTGCCATAAGCCGTTTGACCTTGACTACTGTGGTTACTCGATTCCGCCTTGTTCTGAAATTGCTTGAGGTGGGTATTGAGAAGCAGGCCTAGCGCAATCAGGGTTTCTTTGCTCGGTTGTGAGAATGCTGCTACTCGCGCATCATCGACATAGAGCACCTGCGAAAAGAATTCATTCCGAAGAGTGATGGATGAGATATCCGCAAAGTCATATTGAACTGGCTCACTGAATTTCTCACGCACATATAGCGTTGTGTCTGTCAGCGCCAGTCCGTCTTTGGCGCTTCCAAAAACCGTATCATCGAGCACGAGGACTATCTCATTGGGAGATACTGAATTCCCGACATAGCTCATGGCTCCCGCCAGTTTGTCACGCGGAATATTCGGATGCACAAAAATATGTGAATCCCGAGTGAGGATTCGTGTGGCCTCTTTGGCAATGTCGGAAATGATGGTGTGAAGTGGAATCATGGTCGATGTCCTTCTTCAAAGACCATTGCGCATAAACCGCAGAAAATCACTATTGCATTGCTTTTGAAGATTGTATTCATGTAGATATTTCCTTATCTATTTCAATTCATAGCGCTGATTTGGGGCTATGGGCCATTAGTGGCCCATAAAAATCGTAATCGGCCACATAACGGCTTTGCCTAGATTAAATGGGTAAGAACGGTCAGAGGTATTGCTACAGCCTTTGAAGTAAACAGATACGATCAAGGCAATGATCAGGTATCCGATAAAGATGTGAGATTTCATAGTTGATCCAGTTATTAGTAAGATGTTTAAAGAAGATAGCTTTATGAGACAGGCTCACTCAGCTATGCATTTTTTCCCTTTGTTGGGGTTAATAGCCTTTCATTCATTCCATCCAGCGAGTACGACCAACACCCACAATCCGAGTAAGCAGATTGAGAATCCGAGGCCAAACATTCGTACGACGATGATGATGAGAATAATTCGAGCCAGAAGCTGCATGATTTATCTCACTAGCTTTAATTATTTCGAGGCTTAGTTCATGCCGACGGTAGACGGTTCACATTGTTGTTCGGCATCCTGATAATCCCGACCAAATTGCGGAGGGGCTTTGCCACCATTGAAGATGCTGTGGAGTTCGCTGTCTGAATATCGCTGGCTTAATTTGTCCCACGCACAGGAGCAGATAGGTTCATCACTTGCTGAACTGGCACACTGATTGATGAAGTCACGCTTTGCACTGCTACAGGCGGCGACTCCTGCTAAGCACAATGTGATCGTAATAACCTGAAAAACATTCATGGGTTGTTGTCCTGAGTCAGGAAAATTAAATATACGTTTATCGAATATATACGATATTCGTAGGGAAAAACAATTGAATTTATACGAGATTCGTATTTTATTCATAGACCTCCTCAACGATGACGGATGATGCCAAAACCACATTTAGCAAGCGTTTGAAGCAAGCGCGACTTGCTCAAAACCTCACGCAAGAAGCCTTGGGGGTGGCAATTGGTTTAGACGAGACGGTTGCGAATACTCGTATCAGTCGTTATGAGCACGGTGTACATGCGGTTGAACCGAACACCGCAGATCGCTTAGCGAAAGCGCTGCATTTGCCATTAGCGTATTTCTATGCTGATTCCGATGAGATGGCCGAACTGGTCAAAACCTTTGAACGGCTGTCAAACGAACACAAGCTGGAACTGCTGCACGTCAGCCGAACATTATTCAAAATAGACCAATAGATTCGGATGATGGGTGCGAAGCAGCCCGCATGAGGTGCGGGCTGCTTCTATCGTTGATTAAAGAACACACGGATCAGATAGTGGATATGCGCCTGTGCGCTTTTTTGCTCGGGCAGCAATCCTGTACGCAGTAATTCATGTTGAAGCCACATACCGAATGCCACAATCACTTCATACTCAAATACCCCAGCAAAGTCCGTATCGACTTGATCCCACTGATTTGCGACAACATCCCAAACTAAGGGTAAATAGCGACACGCCGCCATAACCAGGTCCAGACATCCCTGATTCCATTTGGACAGGACTGCATCAAAAGCCTGGGGGGCAGATTGGATCGCAAATAAACCTTCGTACAAAAACGCACCCCAGACCGCCGCAACTGTGACGGGCAAAGGGGAGTCCTTTTGTGGTATTTCGGCAATGACCATCACGACCTCCTCGAACAAAAGAAGCCGTCAAACCATTGTGGACATGTAGACATGAAGAGAAACTCCTTTTTAGATAAATCAGATAGTGGCGCCTGATCAATTTGAGTGCATAAAAAAAGCTTGCTGAAGCAAGCCATTGAAGGGAATGTGAGATTCTGGAGTATCTATCTCATTGAAATGATATAGATCTATTTTTTCTTTATTTGAGTATTTATTGCACAGATCAAGCGATTACGATATCCGACGAAGAGGATTTTATTGTTAATACAGCGGATACATGAGCAAGCAATGCACTATTGCTTTATTGTGATAGTTGAGTAAGATTGCACTAGGTGTCCACCTTACTTACACACGAGTAAAAACAGACTTTCTACCTACGCTTTCTTTAACTTTCTTTGATCTATCCCCTGATGGATTCAAGCAATTAAACGTGTGTGATGCCGCTTGAATCCCGGGATTTATTAAGGAAAGTCATAATGCCTTTAGCTCATCTCTGTTTTTCAATTCATCAGCAAGTCAAAAATATTTTTCCTGATTTTAAGCGCTCCCATGCGTACGAGTTGGTTGCATCATTTTTTGGCTATGCTAGCTATTCGTCATTAACTCACACAGCCATACAATTTATCAAGATAGATACTTTGGCTCTAAATAATACATGTTTTAATCAGAGACATGTTGACCTAGGCATGCCATTGAATAGCCATATTAGGGAAATTGTTTCTGATGCTATTTTAAGCAGCAACATTTTTTATTTAAGTCTCGGTGACTTATCGGTACAAGTGCGATCAAGCCTTGAGGCCGATAATCCCATGAGTAGTGAAGTCTTCGGTGCCCTATTAGAAATGCATGAGACTCTGCCTCAACAACCTGTCTATCCTTACTTACTAGCTCAGTATCATGACTCATCAGAGTATTGGGATATCCCAGCAGACATGTCTTATCTCTATAACAAGTTCTTGAAAGGAGAAGAAATCAGCCCTACCTTTCGTAGAGAGCTCGATGAGTTTATTGCCGCTAAAGAATGTACAGATAAGCACATTGATTATTTAGAAAGGGCCACGCAACTGGGTTTATTTGCAGCCAAGAAGCAGCTTTATGAGTTTTTGAACTATGAAGAAGATGTGCGGGGCCAACCGTTGCTACAGAACTACCAAGGCAAAATTGATTTCACAGGGTTTGAACTTGAGCAAGCAAAACGAGGAGATGAGGGCTTTCTTAAAGAAATATTTGTTGAGTTGATTGAAGATAAATTAGGCTGGAAGGGTTGGCAAAAAGCACACATCACCGCAGACAATCTGGAAATGGTCATTGAGGCATGGAAATGGCATTACTTTGCCAACTTCTTGAAGATAGATCTATTAAACAGCGACCTTAGAGCCATTCACGAAAACGGCGATGCTTACGATGATGATGTGGGCGGTTCTTTGTATGTGGTCGGAAGAGAGAATATTGTGTTACCCGCTTTGCCTGCTCAAAGTGATGCCATCGCCAAGAAAAAATCACAAGATTTGATTGATTTTTATACAGCTCTAAATGAATTTTCATTCCAGGCGAATGATGCTTACGATTCTAATGATTTAACGTATGTAGATGATAACGATGAGTATGATTAACTTTTAGATGGGCTGCTAGTATTTTAATACTGGAATCCTACTAATTGTTAGCCATTTACAGTGCGACAAAGTTTTCATCAACGATGGTGGTATTCAAAGTCGTTATTCAACGTATCGACCATTTTGTACAATGGACTCGCCGAACTGCAAGCTACGGTAAATGAGAGAGTAGAGAGGGACTTAGGTTCCTCTTTATGTCTAAAATTAACGAACAGGATTACTTAGTTTTTCCTTTATGGAACAATAACTATCACAAGCTCAGCACCGAAAATATTTGCAAAAAAAGAAACTCTCCATGCCCCGTGGGTATGAAGAGGAACTTTCTTATGCCGCTTGCCCACTTGACTGTAGTAGCCCAGCGGCCTTGCTATCTAGTTTATCTTTCAAACTGGGCTTGCCATTGCCATGTGTGGCTGGCTTGATGAGCGTAGAACGATTAACGGACTCTTGACCCACGCCATCATAGGTTTCTTCGGGCGAGTAAAACTCCTCTAACAATGCAGGAATCTCATCCTCACTAAACTCAAATATCGCATTGCCAAAACCTAGACGTGCAGCCTGATCCAAAGCCTCTTGATCATAGCCACTCTGCTTACGTTGATTATCCAGACCCTTCGCCTCAACAATCGACAGCTCAAGACTTGAACCCTCACGTACCGTCAAGTCCACGTAATAGATTGCTGACCGATGACTCTGCGTGGTGCTCTTGCCCCGAATCCGCAATTGCAATGGTAGGCATGACAACAAGTTGCCTGACACCGCTTGGTAATAACTCAGCCGTGCAGCCAGACTGCGGATACTATTAAAACCTGTGGTTCTAAAGATGAATGTACCGACTTCATCGTCATCCCCAATTTTGACGTTGAGTCTGCCGTAGGGTTTGCATAAGCCGCCCTTGGCAAGTGGACAATAATCTGGTGAGGGGCAGGGTAGTGTCTCAATGCCATCGTCAGTTGAGCGACGGCAAGTTTCACCATTCCCAACACACAGTGGTCGTCCATTCTGCCGATCAAACATACTGTACTCCGCACGTAGATTTAGATCAGGATCGTTGAAGAGCATGCGAACAGGGATAGACCGAATCTTGCCATTCGGTGCTTGCTTGCGAAGCTCCTCATCGAGTGGATGATTCACCCAGCCATCTTTGGTTTGCACCTGAGACGTAATCGTGAACTGATCATCTTTCTCAGGTAAGCGTTTACCATTTTTCTCCACCATACGACCAATACTGATACGCCCCAGTATGGGCGGGGTAATCGCTAAACCTTTAATCATGATGTCACTCCTTCAATGGTTTTCATGTCAGATGCAGCATGGGATGAAACATTAATTAAGAATCGACGACTGCCAGATTTGCTGCGTTTCCACGTCACGCTGCCAGACCTGAATAACGCCTTACTGGCATCTGCCATTCGTTGTTGAATTTGCTGCTTCAATTGATCTTCGACTTGTTGACGTGAATCAATCTCCGCACGCATCGTGATCATGCCGAGGAATGCCGTAGACATCGCCAGATCCTCCGTGAGATCAAGTGTTGAACCAGAATCCTGCGGATACAAAGCACGAAGTGCTTGCCCCGCAGAATCTGACCCATCCGCCGGTGGCTCAATATCCTGTTCAACGTAGTGCCAGAACTTCCGTTCCAGCTCAATCAAACGATCAATCAGCTCATCATCACGTTCTATTCGATAAACACGGATCTCCTGACCACAGATCAGTACACAGACATCGACGACTTTCTTGCCTGTCACTGCCATTTGATGCTGCACCTGACACTGGATATATTCAGGCACACCATCACGCCAAAGCCGTGAACCAAATTCGCCCGCTGTTTTACATTCCAATATTTGTACTTCATCACTCCCCACAACGGAGTAATCAATATTGGCGAGCATCCAAGATTTGTCGGGATCAGGGTGTTGAAGGACGGCGTTAATCCGGCGCACTTTATTCCCAGTGCGTTTGGTGTAATGCACCGCGACTATTGGTTCTAAGATCGTGCCCCAGTACATGGGTGAGCTCTCATCGTTGGGATCAATCTTGGGTAAATTACCGTCACGTCCTGTTTTGATCATCCATAGTTCAAGTTGTGATTGGTAGGGATTGAGGCCGACTGCTGCTGCGGCATCACTGCTACCAATGCCTTGCTTACGGACATTAAGCCATTCGTCACGGCTGAGGTCTTTGGTGGAAACCAGACGCAATGCTTTAGGATTGGGAGCTGGTTTACGGGTCGATGTTGGCGTAATCATTGATGTTGAGATCGCTTGATTCATGATGTGCTTCCTGTTAGAAATAGATCGACAAAAGACAAACCCGACCCAGCACTGCTGGGTCGGGCTATTTGATGTCTAGATGAAATAAGTGGATAAATTGATAGAAGCGATCAAGCCGCCATCAGCAATGCTTGTTCTAAAGCCTTCTGCTTGATCGCAGCACCTTGACCAAACCAAGCCGATTCAAGGCGATGATCAACGCTGCGAGCACGACGTTCGTGATCGACAAACTCAGTTACGGCATTCAATAAACCAAATGCAGTCCCTTTCGCCGAATCCAAATCAGCCCCTTTGCCTTGACCATCGAACAAGGTCAACGCTTTTGCCATCGCACGCTCATTGGTTTGACCTATTGCTTTGGTAGAGTGGTCGGTAAAGACTCGCAAGAAGTAACGCTCAGCTTCCACCGATTTCACCTTACGTTCACTCAATCCCTTCATGCGATACATAAACTCATCCCATGACGAAACTGAAATCCCCAGTTGCTTCTTAACGGCATCAGGATCAAAGCTCGTACTGTGTGGTACTTTGACTGCACCCGTACCGCCAGCCAATGCCACAGCAAGCGTGTTATTACACACCACACGGATACTGGTAAATTGAGCAGTCGTTGCCAACGTACCATCACAAGCAGTCGCTAATAAGACATAGCCATTGGTCACGTCTTTACCACGTAAAGCAGTCGATTGACCTGTCTTCGCTAATGCCCAGATCTTGCGACCGCCTTTGAGTACGCCAGCAGTTTCCAGCTCAAAACCTGATATTTCTGTCAGGTCACGATAGAACTCCAAAATTTCATGAGGCTGAACCACCTGATAACGCTGACTAACGACAGACAATGGGGCATTGGTATCTGAACGAAACAGCACCTTGTTCTCAGGGAAGGTATGAATTGAACTGATATTGGCATCTTGTTCAGCCACAAAGCGCACTGGCGCTTCACGGATGTTCCAGTCCATGCCAGCTTGTTTTGCCCAGACCTCGATAGGTTGATTCTCAGTTAAGAGATTCCCTAGACCATGCCAAGGAGTTGCGCCTTTGAAAGCCATAGATTCGATTAAATGTGCCATGATAAATTTCCTTGATTGAAATTGCGTAAATGACGCACAGGACTTATCGCTGCTATTGAATGGCAGGGATTTAGACCAATGCGCGGGAGTTGTGAGGTGGGGAGGTTTTAAAGTAGAACGGTTTTACAGCAGAAAAGAAGCATTACGGCCAATAAGCACGGACGTATTAGTGATGATCGCTATGGAAGTTATAGTCACATGCAAGACAATGGAAATTATCCAGCACGTTATCGTCAATCACTTCACCCAGTGCAACGCCCGTCATGCAACCAGCGACACCACCCACGAGACCGCCAAGTAAAGCACCAGCGACACTCCCGAGTGGGCCAGCAACAAGACCCAGTGACACGCCGATTTCTGCGCCAGCTATTACACCAGCCGCACCACTGGCAGCACCCGCAGCAGTGCCGATGGCACCACCAATTTTCTGACCATAATTGTTCGCACGGATCTGATGAGAATGACAACGTGGACATGTAATCATGAGTTGAAACTCCTGTTAGATAAATATGATTTGGATATGTGATAAATTTGACGGCATAAAAAAGGCTTGCCGAAGCAAGCCATTCAAAGGGGAGGAGACTCAGTGGTGTCTATCTCATTGCAATGATATGTATCTGAAATTTCTTTCAATTATTTTTTTAATGATTACCGCAGCGTTTTATGATTTCAAGTGATCAAACCGGATGGTGTGTAAATGGCGGAGATGTCTATCTTATCATTCTGAAAAGGATTAAGCTCATTCTCAGTTGCATATGTGCGCGCTGACTTAACAGATTTATTGATGGGGTAGCCTTCACAAAAGTATTTGATTTGCCTAACATCGATATGATCGTTCGTCGGCTCTCAAATCTTGCGGTTGACTGCATGGAGGAGGCGGATAAGCATTTTGAGCGAGCGAATTTTGAAGATTGAAAACTCCTTAGATTAAAGTTGGCGATCATTTATCAGAGCTGTAGCCAAACTTAAGGAGTCAAAAGAATGCAACTCAGAAGACCACAACCAAATAGAAAGAATTATCAGTGATGCTTGATCAAATGTTCACGGCGGAAAACTTCCGTCGCATCTATGATGCCGAGAACCGTAAAGGCGTCGATTTGGCAACCCGTTATTTCCCGTCGCTCGAATCGTTCACGCACGATGTGCGAGATAAGGTTCAGGAAATTCGTGACCTGCGGAAAAAAGAAGCCACAATGACGGCAGACAATTTCAAGGCGCAGTTGCTTTCTCTAAAGGCGGAACTAGCCACTTTGAAAACAGCTAAGTCATCCGCTGTCGATGAGCTGATGGACGAGATCAGCCAGAAAGTGTTCAAGCCGAACTTCAAGATCACTCTTTCGCAAAAGACAGGGCCAAAGGGGAAGCCAGTTTTCTGCATCGATGGGGAGCCTGAGACTCTCTTCCTTATCAAACAGCTTCAGCGTAACATTCATCACATCTACGGTGTCAAACAGGCAAATCGTCATGATCTGGTCTGCCAGCTTCGCGACATGCTCAGCAGCAAATTTCCTTTCGAGCTGGTCCGCACCGACATCTCATCATTTTATGAGAGCATCGACCGCAAGCGTCTAGTTGAAAAACTGGATCACGACCAGCTTTTGAGCCCTGCGTCAAAGAAATACATCAAGCAGGTGCTGGACTCATACGGCGCGATATCCAGCGCTTCTATCGGAATTCCCCGAGGCGTTGGCATCAGTGCATATCTGGCGGAGCTGTATCTGAGACCAGTGGACAAAGCAATCCGTGCAATCGATGGCTTGGTCCTATATTGCCGATTTGTCGATGACATCGTGGCAGTGTTTGCGCGACCACCAGTTGGCAAAGACCTTGGCTCGTTCAAGGACTTGATCATCGCGATTTTCGGCGATAATGGGCTTACTTACAATCCAGACAAGACTTCAGAATTCAAGCTGGCCGAGCCTAAACCGAAAAAGTTTGAATATCTGGGTTATCGCTTTCTTCTCACATCTGAGAAGAAGTTGGTAATTAGTCCGAGCGCAGCGAAGGTGGTGAAATATCGTGCGAGGATGAATGCCGCGTTTGCAGACTATTGGCGGGAGAAGCCGGTAAATTCGAAAGGCGCATTCAGAAATTTGGTCGGCCGCATAAAATTCTTAACTGGGAACACCCGCCTTTATAACAGCAAGTCATGCGCGGTCACTGGCATTTATTTCAACAATTCGATCGCAACTGACTTGTCTAGCTTTAATTTGCTTGATAGGCGGCTCAAAACCCGAATCGAGGAGCTCAAGCGGACCAGCTTGCAAAAGCAGTTGAAAAAACTTAAATTCACAACCGGTTTTGAGCAACGCAGGTATCACAATTTCAGCACGAAAGAACTACAGATGATCGTGAGGGCTTGGAAACATGGCTAGACGGCGCGTCTCTCTCACTCACAGAAAGCAAAGATCCGTACTGACTGACATGCTGCCATTCGAGGTACCTCCGACATTCTCTAATCGGGGCTATTATCGTTTCTTGAAAAACAACAGCATCGAGATCGACAAGAGTCACTTGCGCTGGATTTGCGAGACAAACGATCTCGATCAGACAATGCGGTTGCTGTTCGGAATTAGCACCACGGTTGCGATTGATACCGAGGCAGTGACCGAATGGGGCAAGCAGAAGACGCGCCGTTCCGTACCCATCGGCAAGTGCTCGATGGCAACGATCCCTTTCAATTTTCGCGTCGCACATAATCTTGATGGACGCACATTGAGTGTCGTCCATCCGCGCAACCAGGTTGACGTAGCGAGCTTCTATGTAGCACACAGTGCGTTGATCATTTATCACACCTCTGTCAGTGAATTTTCGATACGCCGCCCAGTCTCGGTGTCGCGCTACGCTTACTTTAAGGATAAATTACACGAAGAACGCTTGGACCATGATGCGGGGGTGGAGGAAGAGGACCGGGAGTACGAGCAGCTCGGCTCCTATTTCGTCTATAAAAAATACCGAAATATCCATCGCTTTTTTGAATCGCACAAATACCATCAGTGCGAGAAGAAATATGATGCGATGGTGCAGCTCGATGTAAGCAAATGCTTCGATAGTATCTATACCCACTCGCTACCTTGGGCCATACTGGGCAAGGATCAGACAAAATTCAGTCTGGAGGACTCGAAGCGTACTTTCGGAGGGCGGTTCGATGCCCTCATGCAAAACTTGAATCATAAAGAGACCAACGGCATCGTCATTGGTCCCGAGTTTTCCCGTATCTTCGCCGAGATCATATTGCAGTCGGTCGATGTGGAACTGATCACACAATTGGCCAAGTTAGACCTGACTCATAAAGTCGACTATGAAATTTTCCGATACGTGGATGACTTCTTCGTTTTCTACAACGCGGAGGCGACGCAGATTGAGATATTCGAAACGCTTCAGGCAACCCTAAAATCTAAAAAACTGGGGATCAACACGGCGAAGATCAAGCATTATCAAAAACCGATTATCACCGAAATTACGATAGCCAAAGAGCGTATCTCGACTCTTTTGAATTTTGAAATCAATCCGGTGTGTGAGGAGGAGCTGTTGGCCGATACCTCCAAACCACCCAAGCATAACTTGGTCTGCGTTATAGATGCGAACCGTCTGATCATCCGGTACAAATCCGCCATCAAAGAGGCAAACGTTACCTATGGCGATCTGCTAAATTACACGTTCGCCATAGCCGAAAATAAGCTCGATAAGCTCCTCAAAGCTTATATCGCTAGTGATAAGTCGGATCGAGATCGTAAGCGTCTCTCCAATGCCCTACTCGCGATCATGGAGTTTGTTTTTTTCGCGTATTCGTCGAGCCCAAAGGTAAATCACACAATCCGCCTCAGTCGCATGATTGCAACTTCCGTTGATTTCCTGCATGCACAGGGGCAGCCATACGAGTTGAAACATCTATTGTTTAAGTACGTTCACGACAACGTCACGCAGCAACTCGAAAAAAATACGATGAGCGCTCATCGCGAGATCGAGAGTCTCTATCTGCTTATTTCACTATCGCACATAGGCCGGGAATACTGGATGCCTGTTTCCGTTCTTCTCCGGCATTTCCTGATCGAGGAGGAGGGAACTGGGGCTTATGTTCGCCCGACGGGTTTCATGAGCCACTTTTCGATTACGATCCTGCTGTCCTATATAAAGGATAAGGTTCGCTATGCGAAGTTGAAAGCCTTCCTAGAGGCGCACATCATTGCCAAACTCGAGAATATTAAGGCTTATTGCCCCAATGACACGGAGGGGCTGATCCTGTTGCTTGATCTCGTGATCTGTCCTTATATCAGCACAGCCACCAAGGACAAAATCGGTGGAATTTTTGGCTTGGACGCGGCTGGACTCTCGTCTGTTCAGTCCTCTAACGATCACTGGTTTACCGCCTGGGGAGATAAATTTGACCTCGGGAAAGAGCTGGACGCGAAGCGTAGCCAGGAGGTATATTAGCTGCGGCGCTCCGCTTTACCCTAATGGCTGTTGGCAGCCCACACACAAGCGCCCGCGCGCTCCCTATATCAATTGGGGAGTGGGCAATCAGACGGTAGGAGCGGGCCGTCTTTTCTCCTGTCCTGATTTTTTAGCTTCAGCGTAGCTAGCTGTAAACCAGCGTGCAAAACCATCCAGAATCCGGGAAAAATAGCATTCAATATTGACCAGCCCGAAGGTTGTGTCTTCGGCTCAAAATGAAGTGCAACGCTTTAGCATGATTGTCATTTCGCTTCTATTGGGCAGTTGTTAGCCCGTTGCTTTCGTAAATTGGACTATCTGCCCATTGCGTAGATCATCCAAATAATCTGCCCAATGCTGCATCATTTCAGTACGTTTGACTAACTTCCAAGTTCGGTTATAGGCTCTTCCATTTGGATCTTTGACTTGGTGACCAAGCTGCATTTCAATCAACTCCGGCGGATAATCCAGCACATCTTCTAAGATCGTACGTGCCGTGGCTCGAAATCCATGTCCACATACTTGATCTGCTTCCCATCCCATGCGGCGAAGGGCTTGATTAATAGTATTCTCGGACATGCATTTTAGTTTAGTGTGAATTGCAGGAAATACATACTCGCTGTGACCATGAATGGCTTGTAGCTCGCGCAAAATACCAACGACTTGAGAGGCTAATGGGACTATCATTTGAATCCCTGTTTTTTTCTTAGTTTTCGGTGGCGTATAACGCCACTGGGCTAAGTCCAGATCAAGGTCTGCCCATTTCAATGCCCGTAGCTCGCCAGGACGCGTAAACAGCATAGGTGCAATCTTTAAAGCACTTACCGTTGTGTAATTGCCAGAATAATTCTCTATGTCGACCAATAGCCTGCCAACCTCACAAGGATCAACAATAGCGGAGTGATGGCGAGTCTCTGGTGCTTCAAGTGCACCGCGTAGATCGCGCGTAGGGTCAGAAGAGCAGATGCCCAAAGCCACGCCGTAGCGGAATACTTGGCTGCATCTTTGCCGAATTCTCCGAGCTTTTTCTAAGTGACCTTCTTTTTCTGCGATACGGCAAACATCAAGTACTTCGTAAGGTAAAATTTCTGATATTGGTCTGTGACCAAATTTTAGAAACGGAAGTATCAATAGATATTTAGATTTCTCTTTTGTCGATTCAGCAAATTTCTGCTTACTAAGCCATTCTAGGGCGACGGATTCAAATGTGTTAGCGGCTGCAATCTTTGCAACACGAGCATCCTCTTTTCGCTGTTCACTAGGGTCGCTGCCCAAAGCAATGAGCTTGCGTGCTTCCTCACGCTTTGATCGTGCATCTGCAAGAGAGATATCTGGATAGACTCCAAAGGCCAAAGTATTACGTTTTTTAGTAATAGGGCGAGTGTAATCCATGCGCCATAGCTTCACACCGTCAGGTTTGACTAGCAGATACAAGCCATCACCATCCGATAGCTTGTATTGAAGTTCACGAGGCTTAGCAAATTTGATTTGCGTATCGCTAAGAGGCTTTACGGTTCTGGGCATGTTACGGTATCCGATTTTGCAATACTTGTAGAATACCGCAATGAATACCGCAATGAAAGCTAGATCAGATAGGATAAAATTGGATCTATTTAGAATAGATGAAGCATTTTATCCCTTATGTAGCAGCAACTTATGGAATAAATTAGACTGCATTGAACATAAAAATGGTACGCCCTGCGGGACTCGAACCCACGTCGGTCGCTTAGGAGGCAACTGCTCTATCCAGTTAAGCTAAGAGCGTAGGATGCGGATTAAATCATAAATTAGGGTAAGATAAGAAGTTATTTATGAATTTTTTGGTTGATTTGCGATCTGGATTGGTTGAATGATGCAAAATGAGATGAATGATCTGGCATGTAGTTTTAAGCCAGTGATCAATGATTCAGCCAAAATCCTGATTTTAGGCAGCATGCCAGGGGTTAAATCACTCGAAGAACAGCAATACTACGCACATCCGAAAAATGCTTTTTGGCGGATTATGGCGGCGTTATTTCAGTTTGATAAAGATGCTCCGTATGCAGAGCGATTAGAGTTTTTACAATTGAATGGCGTTGCATTATGGGATGTGCTGCATTCCTGCAGAAGAGAGGGAAGTCTGGATTCAAAGATCCAGTTAGAGACGCAAGTTGCGAATGACTTTAAATCGCTATTTCAAACTTATCCAAAAATTAGCCACGTTTACTTCAATGGCGGCAAAGCCGAGAGTTATTTTAAGCGTCATATTGCGCCATCATTGCTTGAATATTCATTGAGCTACCAACGATTACCATCTACTAGTCCAGCCCATGCGACACTTTCATTTGCAGAAAAATTGGAAGCATGGCGTGTGATGCAGTCTTTTATTCAATAGACAGCAGACAGCTTTAGACTAAACGCTGTCTCACCATCTCAAACATACAAATTGCACCAGCAATCGCAACATTGAGTGATTCTTGACCACCCGGCTGTGGAATTGTGACAGCAATTGCATTAGACAATGCAATATCAGTTGCGCCTTGACCCTCGTTACCCATGAGCCATGCTGTGGGTGACTTTAAGTTAAGTGCATATAGGCTCTGACTGGCATGCGAACTTGTTGCATGTAACGGAATGTCTAGTCGTTGGATAACGTCAGAAATATCTGCTTGTTCAATGATTTCCAAACCAAATTGTGCCCCCATGCCAGCACGTAAAACGCGAGGTGACCACACAGACGCTGTACCAGTCGTACAGATCACTTGTTGAATCCCAGCCGCAGCTGCAGTACGTAGCAATGTGCCTACATTACCCGCATCTTGTACATCCTCAAGAATGAGGACATCTGCTGTGAGGCG
>Ga0209023_10001478_pt1 | contig 31451 bp, 25 predicted proteins | sample LakOneMetagenome_FD_187468 | JGI IMG/M metagenome (GOLD analysis project Ga0209023, IMG submission 187468) | Freshwater and sediment microbial communities from Lake Erie, Canada (SPAdes) (version 2) | ecosystem: Environmental > Aquatic > Freshwater > Lentic | place: Lake Erie, Canada...
AAGTCGACCAGCTGCTGTTCGAGCTGATCCAGCCGCTGTCGCAGCTGTTCGCTCAGGGCGCGATCGTGCTGGCGATGGCGCTGCTGATCTTCCTCTACGACCCCACGACCGCGATCTGCATCGTGCTGGTGCTCGGCGCGCTCTACGGCGCGATCTACGGCCTGGTGCGCAAGCGCCTGACGCGGATCGGGGCCGAACGCCAGGCCGCGAACGGTCGCCGCTACCAGGCCGCGAACGAGGCGCTGTCGGGCATCAAGGACGTGAAGATCACGCACTCGGCCTCGGCCTACCAGGCGCAGTTCGATCAGGCCTCGCGGCTGTTCTCGCGGCACATGGCGACGAACGACACGCTCAGCCAGTCGCCGCTGTATCTAGTCGAGGCCACCGGCTACAGCATGCTGATCGTGGTCGCGCTGGTGCTGCTGCTGCGTTCGAACGACATCGCGCACGTGCTGCCGGCGCTGGGCCTGTACGGTTTCGCTGCCTATCGCATGCTGCCGGCGGCCCAGGTGATGTACCGCGGTTTCGCCAAGCTGCGGGTGTCCTCGGCCGCACTCGACTCGATCCATCGCGACCTTGCGCTGCCCGACGAGCCGGCGGCGATCGGCGATGCGATCCTCGCGCCGCAGCGGGAGATCCGCCTGCAGGGCATCCGCTACGCCTATCCGTCCGCTCCGGACAAGCCGGTGTTCGACGGTTTCGACCTCGTGGTTCCGGCCAATGCCAGCATCGGCATCGCCGGCAGGAGCGGCGCCGGCAAGAGCACCTTGATGGACCTGCTGCTGGGCCTGCTGCGACCCGAATCCGGGACGTTGAGCGTGGACGGGGTCGCGGTCGATGCGGGCAACGTGGCCGCGTGGCAGCGCGCGATCGGCTACGTGCCGCAGCACATCTTCCTGGCCGATGCGAGCGTGGCGGAGAACATCGCCTTCGGCGTGCCGCGCGACAGGATCGACATGCAGGCGGTGGAACGCGCCGCGCGCGCGGCGCAGATCCACGAATTCGTGGTGAACGAGTTGCCCCGGGGCTACGACACGGACGTGGGCGACCGCGGCATCCGCCTCTCGGGCGGGCAGCGCCAGCGCGTCGGCATCGCCCGCGCGCTGTATCGCGACCCGCCGGTGCTGTTCCTCGACGAGGCGACCAGCGCGCTCGACGCGCAGACCGAGGAAGCGCTGAACGAGGCGATCCGCGCGCTGTCGGGCAGCAAGACGATCGTGGTGATCGCGCACAAGGAATCGTCGTTGCGCGGGTGCCAGGAAGTCGTGAGTATCGCCGACACTGACACATCCAGCCAGCATTCGAAGCCAGGCGCCGACCAATGAAAACCATCAACTCTCCAGCGGATCTGGCCATCAATGGTGCGCCGCCCGCGTTCTCGGAGCTGCTGCATGTGGGTCGACCGAACCTCGGCAATCGCAAGGAATTCCTGAACCGTGTCAACCAGGTCCTCGATAATCGCTGGCTCACGAACAATGGGCCGATGGTGCGGGAGTTCGAGCAGAGAATCTCGGATTACCTGGGCGTCAAGCATTGCGTCGCGATGTGCAACGGCACGATTGCACTGGAAATCGCGATCCGAGCGCTGGGCCTGAGTGGGGAAGTCATCGTCCCGTCGTGGACTTTCATCGCGACAGCACACGCACTCTACTGGCAGGACATTACTCCGGTTTTCGCCGATATCGATCCGCAGACCCACAATCTCGACCCCGACGCCATCCGCCGCATGATCACGCCGCGTACGACCGGGATCATTGGCGTTCACCTTTGGGGACGCGCGGCTCCGGTCGAAGAGTTGCAAGCCATTGCCGACCAGCATGGGCTCAAGCTGATGTTTGATGCTGCACACGCATTCGGCAGCAGCTACAAGGGCCAATCGATCGGTCGGTTCGGCGCGTGCGAGGTACTTAGCTTTCACGCGACCAAGGCCTTCAATACCATGGAAGGGGGAGCTGTCGTCACGAACGACGACGAACTTGCAGAAGCGATGCGCCTGATGCGCAACTTCGGTTTCGCTGGCTACGACGATGTGGTCCATCCCGGCACGAATGGAAAAATGGTGGAGGTTTGCGCAGCGATGGGCCTCGCGAACCTGGATGGGATTGACGAAGTATTCACCACGAACCGGCGCAACCATGCCGCGTACAAGTCGGGATTGGACGGGATACGCGGCGTCCGCGTCCTCGATTACGACCCCGCCGAGCGGAACAGCCATCACTACGTCGTGGTGGAGATCGACGGCCACAGCCACGCCACGCGGGACCAGATCATCTCGGCGTTGCACGCGGAAAACGTGCTCGCCCGCAAATATTTCTGGCCCGGCTGCCACAACATGAAGCCCTACAGGAACTTGTTCCCGAACGCGGGCCTGATGCTGCAGCAAACGCATGCCGTCGCGGAGCGGGTGATCGTGCTGCCGACGGGTACGGCCATCGGCGCGGACGAAATCGCGACTATCTGCAGCGTCATCCGCCTGCTTGCTGCCACGCCCGCTTGAAATCCGCCGCGGGAAAATCCTGGCTTGTATTCGGTGGCGGCAATGACCGCGCGGTCATCGCCTTTCTGCGCGCGCTACGCCTGTGCGGCGAACGCGCCCACGTCATCGCCAGGACCGGAGGAGACCGGTTGCTGCGCAGCGATTTCAGGCGCGATGTCGCCTGGGTGCGACCAACGCATGAGCTATCGCTTGGCGTTTTTTCCGATTGCATCGACCGAGTCCGTGCCAAGGCTGGTTCGGGCAGGCTCGTTGTGCTTCCGTCCACCGAGTACTTGAATACCTTCCTCTTGCAGCATCGTCATGAAATCGAAAGCATGGGCTGCGAGATTCCCTTGGTGGATCGATCGCTCTACATGCGGCTCACGGAGAAAGGCTCCGCGATCGACTTCTTCTCGGCCGCGGGTCTTCCTGCGCCGCGCACGATGGATCCTTTGCCCGCGGACCTGCCGGTTGTCGCCAAGCCGTACCGCAATGTTTCCGCGGCTGGGGAATCCCTTTACCCGCAACTCTTGCACAGCCGGGCGCAACTCGAGGCCTTCCTCCGCGACCATGTTGCCGACGACTACTTCTTCCAGGAATTCGTGGACGGAGAAAGCCATTACCTGCTGTTCCACATGTCGCAGCATGAAGGCCACGATGCCATTTGGTCGCAACGCAACCTCATCCAGCAGCCGGGCGGCAAGTCCATGCTGCTCGCGGCGCCATCCACCTTCCATAAGTCCGAGGCCGCATCACGCATCGTGCAGGCGTTGCGCCACGCCGGTTTCCATGGGCTCGGCATGGTGGAAGTCATCCGTACACGCGAGCGAGACGTGTTTATCGAAATGAACCCGAGGATATGGGGGCCACTGCAATTCTGCCTCGACCACGGACAGGTCCTGCTGCAGGCGTTCATTGGCGAAACCTTGCACGACGATCCCTCGCGCTACTCCGGCCGTACGCCGAACTCCCGCCGGAATAGATACTTCTGGCTGGGCGGACTGCTCGAAACCCTGGGCTCCGGGCTGGAGCCCGCATGGCATACTGCAAGGGGCTCGATCTCATTGACCATCGCCCGCAACCTGGCTTGCGATGTTTATCTGCGCGGCGATTCCTGGCGCTGTTTTGCACATGACCTGTGGCGGTTTTTCGAAGGACGGGGACATCGGTGAGCGAACTCAAGGCCGAGCTGCAACGACTCTATGCCGATTCCTCCAAGCATTCGGTGTATCAGAACATCCCGGATTTCGTTTCCGCCGAATTGGGTTACACGGAAGCCATCGACGAAGGCTGGCGAGGCGATCGCCAACGCCTGGCATTCCTGGCGGAATGCAGGACCCCGGCGGATGGAGAGACATGGCTGGACTTCGGTGCCAACACCGGGTTCTTCACGCTGAGCCTGGCGCACAATTTCCCCCGAACCGCGTTCCTCGCGGTCGAGGCCAACCCCAACCATGCGCGTTTCATCGAGAAGGTCGCGCGCTATTTCGACATGCGCAACGTGGAAGTGATCGGGAAAGCGGTCGGCCTGCGCGAATTGCCGACGCTCCCCCGCACGGATTTCATGCTCCATCTCAACGTCCTTCACCATGCCGGCCACGACTTCGACAAGGAGCTCGTGCCGAGCCTGGGCGACTTTCCGGAATACGCGAAGCGTTACCTCTCGGCATTGCGCCATGCCACGGGCGCGATGTTGTTCCAATTGGGCAGCAATTGGGGAGGCGACCGTAGCCAACCGCTGATCGACGTGCGTGCGGACGCCGGAAAGCTGGCGCTGTTCTCAGGTTGGCTGCGCAAGGCCGGGTGGACGCCAAGCGCAACCGCTTACGCGCATCGTGGCGATGAAGGCCGCATCGAATATTCGCGTTTGGACGAATCCAATGCGGAACTTGGCGAGGCCTCCATGTCGTGGTCGTTCCTGGATCAATTCCCTGGGGAATTCTATCGTCGCCCGCTGTTCTACTGCGATCATGCGGACTCTGCCTCCTAGTGAGGTTCATCGCATCGGACACAATCACATGCATGTGAATTGGCATAAGCGCGGATTGATTTACGAGGTGCGCGAGCATTCGGATTGGGCGTTTTCTCATACACATAAACCCACACCGCTCTTGGTTGATGAAAAAACCCTTCGTGTTTATTTTGGTGTTAGAGGGATCGACGGGAAAACCCGCACAACCTTCGTTGATGTTGCCGCGAACGATCCAACTCGCGTAATGCGCATCTCCAACAAACCCATCCTCGACCTCGGACCAATTGGCGCCTTCGACGACTCCGGCGCGAACGTCTGTTCGCTCGTGCGCGTCGATGATGCGATTTACATGTATTACATCGGCTGGAATCCGAGCACGACGGTTCACACGAGGAACTCGATTGGGTTGGCAATAAGCAAGGATAACGGCGAGACCTTTGACCGCGCCTACTACGGCCCGATACTCGATCGCAACAAGGACGAGCCTTATTACACCGGCGCTGTTGATGTCGTCAGGGAAAACGGTATTTTTCGTATGTGGTACACATCCGGTACCGAATGGAAATTGATCAATGGAAAGCCGGAGATCAAATACCACATCAAATACGCGGAATCAGTGGATGGAATCAATTGGGAGCGCCCTGGCATTTCTTGCATAGCCCCAACGTCACCAACAGAGGCAACTGCACGCCCCAGCGTGATCAAGATTGGTGGCGAATACCTGATGTGGTACAGCCGACGCGATATTGATGGTTTTCGAAATAGGCCGGAGAGCATGTATCGAGCCGGTTTCGCCACCTCTGGCGACGGAATAACCTGGCTAAGACGCGATTCATTGGCAGGACTGGAGCCGTCATTGGAAGGATGGGATTCCGAAGCCATCGCATACCCGTATGCAACGGAATCTTCCGGACAACTTCTGCTTTTTTACAATGGCAACGGCTTCGGAAAATCTGGATTTGGTTATGCGGTTGGCGAAATCGTTTCGTAAAAGTGCACTTCGCGGTTTTTCTAATCCAACCAGAGATATGACCACGAACCATCGCACTATCGAAATTTCCGATTCGACTCGACTAACTACCAATCCACTGGTAAGCATTTGCATGCTTGCCTATGGGCATGAAGATTTTATTGACAGATCCATCAATGGAGTTGTCGCGCAACAATGCAACTTCCCAATAGAACTGATCATCGGGGATGACAAATCTCCCGATAGGACCAGCGAGATTGTTCTCGATTATCAAAGGCGATATCCCGGCCTCATCCGCATCCTGACCTCTGACAAGAATATTGGCGCATATGCCAACGCCAGGCGCTGTCTATTGGCAACCCGGGGTGAATACGTCGCCATTTGCGAAGGCGACGACTATTGGCAAAACCCGGACAAGCTGAAGCTTCAGCTTGAGGCCTTTCGCGCCGCACCGCGCGCGCAGCTCTGCCATACCGATTATGATCGCCGCATCGGCCGCTGGCTGTTGCGCGCGGCGCATGCGCGGCGCAGGCCACCCCATCTCGCGCAAGGCTCCAATGCCTACCCGCTACTGCTGCGCGGCATGACGGTGAAGACCGCGAGCGCAATGTACCGGCGTGACTTCCTGCTCAGGTTCCTCGAAAGCCCATTCAACCGATCCGACTGGCCGTTCGGCGACTATCCGAAGGCGCTGCTCGCCGCGACCGAGGGGCCGGTCCTCTATTTGCCGGTTTCGACGGCGACTTATCGATTCCGCCCCGGCTCCGCGATGTATTCCGGCTACCGTGCGCGATTCCGCATGGGCCAGGCATTGGCCGACTGCCGCGAGCAGTTCATGCGCGCTTTCCCCGTGGACGATGCCACCGCGCTTGCCGCCAGGCGCGTCGGGCACACGCGGCAAATGCGCGATGGTTTCTGGATCGGCGACGAGGAACAGTATCTGCTTGGTTATGCATGGCTGCGCGAGCATGGGCCGAAGCCGAATCCGCTTGCGCACGCGTTACGGATGACGGCGATGCGGGCGCCAGCGCTGCTGCGCCTCATGCGGGGCGCACGTAGCGCCGCGTATCGGCTTGTCGCTATCCTCACGCACTGATCGGCCGAACATGGCCCCTTCGGAATCCACTGCAAGCCGATGACCACCGTCCTCACCTTCGGCACCTTCGACGTCCTCCACGTCGGCCACCTGCGCATCCTCGAACGCGCGGCGGCCCTCGGCGACCGCCTCGTCGTCGGCGTGTCCTCGGACGCGCTGAACATCGCCAAGAAGGGCCGCGCGCCGGTGTTCCCACAGGACGAGCGCGTCCGCCTGGTTTCCGCGCTGCGCTGCGTGGACGAAGTGTTCCTGGAGGAATCGCTTGAACTCAAGCGCGAATACCTGTTGCAGCACAGGGCCGACGTGCTGGCGATGGGCGACGACTGGAAGGGACGCTTCGACGAGTTCTCCGACATCTGCCGCGTGGTCTACTTCGAGCGCACCCCGGCGATCTCCACCACCGCCGTGATCGAGAAGATCCGGCTCTAGCCGCCCGCCCTGCCCAGGCGCGCCTGCAGGCGCGCGATGCAGCGCGCGGCCGAATGCCCGTCGGCCTTGTCGCCGTACACCGCGTGCCGGATCGACTGGTACGTCCCGGCATGCACACGCCAGTAGGCCCCGGGTTCGCCGACGCAGGTTTCCAGCTGCCGCATCAATTCCGGCAGGTCGCGCGCGATCGCGCCGAAGCGGTATACCGGGCCGAGCGAAAACCCCTTGCGGAACGGCGGCGGCACGTCGAGGAACACCGTCGGCCGTCGCAGCAGCAGGAAATCGAACGCGATCGACGACCAGTCGCAAACCAGCACGTCGCTGGCCAGCAGGATGGCTTCGGTATCCGGGAAGCGGGTTCCCGGCAAGGCGACGACGCCGGGATATCCGCCGAACACATCGCCGCTGTTCATGTGGCTGCGCAGCAGCACGGTCGCATCGTGCGCCGCGGCGAACGCCGACAACGCGCCCATGAACTCGGCTTCCTCGCAGCCGAAGGGATAGATGCTGCGCCCGCGGTCGTCCTGCGCCCAGGTCGGCGCGAACAGGATCGCCCTGCGATTGTGCGGAATCCCGAACGACTCGCGCAAGGCGGCCAGGTCTTCCCGCTGGAGCACGAGGCGATCCGTGCGCGCATAACCGGTCGCGTGCACGATGCCTCGGCTGAACCCGAACTTCCCGACCCACAAATCCTTCTGCGAATCGGACGCGACCCAGACTTCGTCGTAACGCTGCTGGACCCGGAAATCGTCGGCATCGAAGCCCTTGAACGGAATGCCGTGCCACACGTCGATGAAGCGCAGCCGGAGCTTCTGGTACAGGGCGCGCCACGGCCCCAGCGCGTGCAAGCCGTGGTCGCTGACCAGCGCCTGCGCGCGCGCGAGCAGGCCGGCGCAAGCCGGGCCGCTGGACCAGCAAGTATCGATCCCCTGTGCGCGCAGTTCGCGCAGGTAATCGCGATCCATCGACAGGAACACCGGCCGCAGGCCGGCCTCGGGATTCGCCAGCAGGTGTCGTTGCAGCGCCAGCAGGTTGCCGTTGAGCTTGTGACCGTACAGCACGACGATTCCGTCGCGCGAACGCAGCAACGGGCGCAGCGCGATGCCCAGCGCCGCCTGTAGCCAGAAACCGGCGAGCAATAGCCAATGCGCGGGATTGCGCTTGTCGACCTTCATGCCGCGCCCCGCGCACGCGACAGCAACGTGGCATACGCATCGGCGATGCGTTCCCAGCCGAACCGCCCTGCCACCGCGGCGCGCAGCGCTTCCGCGGAACGATGGCTGGCCGCGGGATCGGCCAGCGCGGCGACGATGCGCGCGGCCAGGGCCTGCGCATCGCGCGCATCCACCGCGACCGCGGGCAGCTCCGCGCCGAACACCTCGCCCATCGCCGCAACGTTGCCGACGACCACCGGGCAACCGCAGCCGATCGCTTCCACCAGCACCAGCCCCAAGCCTTCCTCGTCGCCGGATGCGGCGCGCACGAAAGGCGCCACGAACAGCGCCGCGCGCCGGTACAGCGAGGGCAGGTCCGCCTGCGGCACCGCGCCGAGGAAATGCACCGCGTGTCCAAGCCTGAGCGTGCGCGTTTGTTCCTTCAGCGCGGCTTCCTCCGGGCCGAAGCCAGCGACCACGAGGCGCGCGTCCGGATGCGCGCGCAGCACCGCCGGCATCGCGTCGAGCAGGTGGCGCAATCCCTTCTTCTCCACCAGCCGCCCGACGAACAGGAGTTCGCGCTCGGAACGTTGCGTCGATGGATCCGGCGCGAAGCGGTGCGCGAGGTCGACGCCCATCGACAGCACCGATACCTTGTCGGTCGGCGCACCGATGCCGCGCAGGCTTTCCAGCATCGCGCTGCTGACCACGGTGGCCGCGGCGCAGCGGCGCAGCACGAAGCGCTTCAGCGCAGCGAGCGCCCTGCCGCGCAACGCGTACAGGTCCGCGCCGTGCGAAGTGACCACGAACGGAACCTTGCGCCCGGGCAGCGATTGCAGCAGCGCCGCGACCAGGCCCTGCGGCAGCAGCCAATGCGCATGGATGACGTCGATCCGTTCGCGACGGGCGATTCGCCACGTGGCCCAGGCCTGCGCGAGCACGAACGCCGGGACCAGCAGCAGCTTCCACCTGGAGCGCTTGAGGTTGGTGACGATGCCGCCGTCGTTGACCAGGGTTTCCAGCGCTGCAGGCGCGTAGCGGTAGCGCACGACCTCGACGCCGTCCATGGTTTCGCGCGGCTTCGCCCCGGGCGCGCGCGGCCCGAGCACGATCACGCGGAACGTGCCGGCCAGGCGTTTCGCCAGTTCGTGCACGAAGCCCGGTTCCGGATCGCCCGGCCAGCGCGGATAGGTGGACGCGAGCACCAGCAGGCGTGGACGCGCGTCCGCTTCGACGGGACGCCGCGTGTCAGGCATCGCGCTTGTACGTCAACGCCGTGATCTGCTCCGACACCAGGCCGATCAGGAACACGATCACCGAGGCGCTGAACAGCAGCATGCTCATGTTGGTGAAGCGGTGCTCGTGGACGAAGGTCCACGCGTAGTAACCGAGGCCGGTGAGGAAGAACGCCAGGGCGGCGGGCGCGAACAGCTTCACCGGCGAATACAGCGTGGCGATCTTGAAGATGATCAGCAGGAAGCGGATGCCGTCCTTGAGCGGGCGGATATGGCTGCTGGTGCCCACGCGCTTCGCCACCGGCACCGGCACGTAGGCCACCGGGTAGGCGCTGCGGAAGAAGGCCATGGTGCTGGTGGTGGGATAGCTGAAGCCGTTCGGCAGCAGGTGCAGGAACTCGCGGAAGCGGTCGGCGCGGACCGCGCGGAAACCGGAGGTGAGGTCGAGCACCTCGTGCCCGGTCATCCAGCTGGCGAGCCGGTTGTAGAGCGCGTTGGCGAGGCCGCGCCCGGCATTCGCCTGGCCATCGCGGCCGCGCGCGCCGACCGCCATGTCGTAGCCTTCGCCGAGCCTGGCCAGCAGCTGCGGGATGCAGGCCGGATCGTGCTGGCCGTCGGCGTCCATGAACACGATGACCTCGCCGTTCGCGGCACGCGCCCCGCGCTTGATCGCGGCGCCGTTGCCCATGGCATAGGGATTGGCCAGCACCCGCGCGCCGTGCGCGGCGGCCACTTCGGCGGTGGCGTCGGTGGAACCGTCGTCGACCACGATGACCTCGGCCGCCGGCAGCGCCGCCTGCAGGGCGGGCAGCGTGCGCCGCAGCCCTTCGGCTTCGTTCCTGGCCGGCAACACCACTGTGACGTCCATCGCATCCACCGCAAGTTCCCCGGCAAAGACTAGCGGAAACCGCCCCTGCCGGCAGATTTGTGTTCCCGCCACGCGGGTTTGCGGTAAAGTCCGGAAGGGGAGTCTGAAGAGGCTGGGCGATGGCAACCGTCGCAACCGCGAACCTGGTGGGCATCACCGGCATCGCCCGGCGCCTGGTGCTGGACGGCAGCCTGGACGAAGCGTCCGCGCGCCAGGCGCTGGATGCCGCCAGCGAGGAGAAGCGTCCGGTCGGCGCGTACCTGCTGGAAAAGAAGCTGGTGACCTCGGCCGCGCTGGCCGCGGCGAACTCGATCGAGTTCGGCATGCCGATCTTCGACGTCACCACGCTCGACCCGGCGCAATCCGCGATCAAGCTGGTGCGCGAGGAACTGGTGCGCCAGCACGGCGTGCTGCCGATGTTCAAGCGCGGCGGCCGGCTGTTCGTGGGCCTCAGCGACCCGACCAACACCCACGCGCTGGACGAGATCAAGTTCCACACCAACCTCACCGTCGAGGCGATCCTGGTCGACGAGGAGAGGATCCGCCGCACCATCGACAGCTGGCTGGAAACCGCCGACGCGCTCAACGACGCGATGGGCGGCGACGGCGAGGGCCTCGAGGGCCTGGAGATCAGCGGCGGCGACGACGACCTGAATTCCGAATCCGGCGTCGACGCCAAGGGCGACGACACGCCGGTCGTGAAGTTCGTCAACAAGGTGCTGGTGGACGCGATCCGCAAGGGCGCTTCCGACATCCACTTCGAACCCTACGAAACCGAATACCGGGTGCGGGTGCGCATCGACGGCATCCTCAAGCAGGTGGCCAAGGTCCCGGTGAAGCTGCATGCGCGCATCGCCGCGCGCCTGAAGGTGATGGCGCAGCTGGACATCGCCGAGAAGCGCGTGCCGCAGGACGGCCGCATCAAGCTCAACCTCAGCAAGAGCAAGCAGATCGACTTCCGCGTCAGCACCCTGCCGACCCTGTTCGGCGAGAAGATCGTGCTGCGCATCCTGGACGCCAGCGCGGCCAAGCTGGGCATCGACAAGCTCGGCTACGAGGACCACCAGAAGAAGCTGTTCCTCGACGCGATCCAGAAACCCTACGGCATGGTGCTGGTGACCGGCCCCACCGGTTCGGGCAAGACCGTGTCGCTGTACACCGCGCTCAACATCCTCAACGACGAGGAGCGCAACATCTCCACGGTCGAGGATCCGGTCGAAATCCGCGTCTCCGGCATCAACCAGGTGCAGATGAACGTGAAGCGCGGCATGACCTTCGCCGCCGCGCTGCGCAGCTTCCTGCGCCAGGACCCGGACGTGATCATGGTCGGCGAGATCCGCGACCTGGAGACCGCGGAAATCGCGATCAAGGCCGCGCAGACCGGCCACATGGTGCTGTCCACCCTGCACACCAACGACGCGCCGCAGACCATCGCGCGCCTGATGAACATGGGCGTGGCGCCGTTCAACATCACCTCGTCGGTGAGCCTGGTCATCGCCCAGCGCCTCGCCCGCCGCCTGCACGACTGCAAGCGCCAGGTGCAGTTGCCCGAGCACGCCCTGCTCGCCGAGGGCTTCACCGCGGACGAGATCCACGCCGGCCTGACCCTCTACGACGCGGTCGGCTGCCAGGATTGCACCGACGGCTACAAGGGCCGCACCGGCATCTACCAGGTGATGCCGATGACCGACGAGATCCAGGAAATCATCCTCGCCGGCGGCAACGTCCAGCAGCTGACCGATTCCGCCAAGGCTTCCGGCGTGAGCGACCTGCGCCAGTCCGCCCTGCTCAAGGTGCGGAACGGCGTGACCAGCCTCGCCGAAATCAACCGCGTCACCAAGGATTGAACCCATGTCCGTGACCCGCAACGCCGCCAAGAACGCCGCCCGCCGCGCCGAGCAGACGCCGATCTTCGTCTGGGAAGGCACCGACAAGCGCGGCGTGAAGATGAAGGGCGAGCAGCCCGCCAAGAACGCCAACCTGATCCGCGCCGACCTGCGCCGGCAGGGCATCACCCCGACCGTGGTGAAGCCCAAGGGCAAGCCGCTGTTCGGCAGCGCCGGCCGGAGCATTTCGGCCAAGGACATCGCGTTCTTCAGCCGCCAGCTGGCGACGATGATGAAATCCGGCGTGCCGATCGTGTCCTCGCTCGAGATCATCGCCGGCGGGCAGAAGAACCCGAAATTCAAGGACCTGATCAACACCCTGCGCGGCGACATCGAGGGCGGCTCCTCGATCTACGAGGCGCTGTCCAAGCATCCGGTGCAGTTCGACGAGCTGTACCGCAACCTGGTCAAGGCCGGCGAATCGGCGGGCGTGCTCGACACCGTGCTCGACACCATCGCCACCTACAAGGAAAACATCGAGGCCCTGAAGGGCAAGATCAAGAAGGCGCTGTTCTACCCGGCGATGGTCATCGCCGCGGCGATCCTGGTCAGCGCGATCCTGCTGATCTTCGTGGTGCCCCAGTTCGAGGAAGTGTTCAGGGGCTTCGGCGCCGACCTGCCCGCCTTCACCAAGTTCATCGTCGGCATCAGCCGCTTCATGGTGGGCTACTGGTGGTTGCTGCTGCTGATCGTCGGCGGCACCATCGCGGCCTTCATCTTCTTCAAGAAGCGCTCGAAGAAGTTCTCGCACTTCCTCGACCGGGCGATCCTGCGCCTCCCGGTGATCGGCAAGATCATGCACGAGGCCGCGCTGGCGCGCTTCGCCCGCACCCTGGCCGTGACCTTCGCCGCCGGCGTGCCGCTGGTCGAGGCGCTGGAGTCGGTCGCCGGCGCCACCGGCAACACCGTGTACGAAAACGCGGTGAAGCGCGTCCGCGACGACGTGTCGGTCGGCTACCCGGTCAACATGGCGATGAAGCAGACCGGCCTGTTCCCGCACATGGTCATCCAGATGACCGCGATCGGCGAGGAGGCGGGCGCGCTCGACACGATGCTGTACAAGGTCGCCGAGTTCTACGAGCAGGAAGTCAACAACGCGGTGGACGCGCTGGCGAGCCTGATCGAGCCGATCATCGTGGTCATCCTCGGCGTCATCGTCGGCAGCATGGTGATCGCCATGTACCTGCCGATCTTCAAGCTCGCCGCCGTCGTCTAGTGGCCTTCCTCGACGCGCAGCCCGGCCTCGGCTATCCCGCCGCGGCCGGCCTGGGGCTGGCGCTCGGCAGCTTCCTCAACGTCGTCATCCTGCGCCTGCCGCGCCGGCTGGAATGGCAGTGGAAGCGCGACAGCCTCGAGATCCTCGGCGAACCCGAGATCTACGATCCGCCGCCGCCGGGGATCGTGGTCGAGCGCTCGCACTGCCCGCACTGCAAGGCGGCGCTGCGCTGGTACGAGAACATCCCGCTGCTGAGCTGGCTGGCGCTGCGCGGGCGCTGCGGCCATTGCCGCGCGCCGATCTCGGCGCAATACCCGCTGGTCGAACTGCTGACCATGCTGCTGGTGCTGGCCAGCGTCTGGCGCTTCGGCTTCGGCTGGCAGGGTTTCGGCGCGATCGTGATCAGTTGTTTCCTGGTCGCGCTCGCGGGCATCGACCTGCGCACGCAACTGCTGCCCGACCAGCTCACCCTGCCGTTGCTGTGGCTGGGGCTGATCGCGGCGCACGAACAGTTGTACGTCGATCCCAAGCCGGCGATCCAGGGGGCCATCGTCGGCTACCTGAGCCTGTGGTCGGTGTGGTGGCTGTTCAAGCAGATCACCGGCAAGGAAGGCATGGGCCACGGCGACTTCAAGCTGCTCGCCGCGATCGGTGCCTGGACCGGGCTCAAGGGCATCCTGCCGACGATCCTGGTGTCCTCGCTGGTCGGCGCGATCGTCGGTTCGATCTGGCTGGCGGCGAAGGGTCGCGATCGCGCGACGCCGATCCCGTTCGGCCCCTACCTCGCGGTCGCCGGCTGGATCGCGTTCTTCTGGGGCCAGCCGCTGATCGACGCCTACATGCGCCTGAGCGGATTGCGCTGACGGCGGCTCCTGCAGGAGCCGGTTTTCGTGGGAGCGACGGAAGTCGCGACGGCGCGCAGCCCGATCCGGCCATGCCGGTTCCAGCCATCGTTCCCGCGACAATCCATCGCGCCCCTGCGCTCCTGCAAAAGCATTCCCACATAATCCGCGCATGAGCACGACATTCGTTGTTGGCCTCACCGGCGGCGTGGCCTCGGGCAAGAGCGAGGTCGCGAAACGCTTCGCGGCGCTCGGCATCGTCGTCGCCGACGCCGATGTCGCCGCGCGCGAAGCGCTTGCGCCCGGCAGCGAAGGCCTGGCCGAAGCCGTTTCGATATTCGGCACGCACATCCTCGCCGCCGGGGGCGGCCTCGACCGCGCGGGGATGCGCCGGCGCGTGTTCGCCGACCCCGATGCGCGGCGCGCGCTCGAGGCGATCGTGCATCCGCGCGTGCGCATCGCGCTCGAAGCGCAATGCCGCGCCGCAACCTCGGCCTACGCCATCGCCGCGATCCCGCTGCTGGCCGAGGTCGGCGGGCGCACGGCGTATCCGTGGCTGTCGCGGATCCTCGTCGTCGACGTGCCCGAAGCGGTGCAACTCGAACGCCTGCAACGGCGCGACGGCGTCGATGCCTCGCTCGCGGCGAACATGCTCGCGGCGCAGGCCACGCGGCGCGAACGCCTCGCGATCGCCGACGACGTCATCGCCAACGACGGCCCGCTGGACGCTCTGGAAGCGCAGGTCGCGGTCCTGGACCGCAAGTACCGCTACCTCGCCGTGTAGGAGCGCTTCGAGCGCGACTGCTTGCGGGAATATAGAGTCGCGCCTGTAGGAGCGCGCTGGAGCGCGACTGTTTGCGGAATCGTCCGGTCGCGCTCGAGAGCGCTCCTACGATGACGATGCCCACAGGCCGCGGATCGCGGCGATGCCTTGCGCGCCATGGCTGCGTGCGAGCGCGATATCGCCGCGGCCGAGCCCGCCGATGGCGTAGATCGGCAGGGCGCTGTCTTCGCGCAATGCGGCGAAACCGTCCCAACCCATGCCGGCGATGCCGGGATGGCTCGGCGTCGGCAGCACCGCACCGAGCACGACGAAGTCGCAGCCCAGCGATTCCGCGCGTTGCAGGTCGGCCGCAGCGTGGCAGGACGCCGCGAGCGATGTTCCTGGAACGCGCATCGCCGCATCGAACACGGGCAATTGCCCGGCGCGCAAATGCAGGCCAAGCCCGTGTTCGCGCGCGAGTCGCGCATCGCCGTTGAGCAATGCCTCCACGCCGGACTCGCGGCACAGCGCCGCGGCCTTCGCGACCAGCGACCGCCAGCGCGCGGCATCGAGCCCGGGGGCGCGCAATTGCACGCGGCGAACGCCGGCCTCGATGGATGCGCGCAAGCCTTGCAGCCACGCGCCGTCGTCGGCACCCGGCATCGGCGTCACCAGGACTTCGGCTGGCTGCAGCAACGCGGCGACCACCGGGCGGTCGGCGGGCGGCATCGGGTAGTCGGCGAGCTTGCGTGGCGGCACCCAGGCCAGCGCCTGGCCGTCGAGGCCGCGCGGCATGCCCGACCACGATGCGATTTCGCGCACGTCCAGCCGCAGGCGCTTGTGCGGATAGCGCTGCGGGACGTCGACGATCGCGGTTCCGACGACCGCCTCGATGCCGAGTTCCTCGTGCAGCTCGCGCGCGAGCGCGGCGTCGGGCGTTTCCCCGGGTTCGAGCTTGCCGCCGGGGAATTCCCACAGCCCGGACAGGTCGCGGCCCTCGGTGCGTCGCGCCAGCAGGATGCGGCCGCGCGCATCGCGGATCACGCCGGCGACGACGTGAATCTGCTTCATGGCGGTGGATCCCCTTGGCTCTTTCCTTCTCCCGCTGGCGGGAGAAGGTGCCGATCATGGGCGCAGGAACGCGCCCATGAACAGCGAAGCTGGCCCGGAAGGCGAGCGCCAAGGATGGCGCGAGTCACGCGGATGGGGGCGGCATCGGGCGGTTGCGTGAACCCCACCCCCGCCCCAACCCTCTCCCGCGAGCGGGAGAGGGAGTCAATCACGCAAGCTGCCCATGGCAGTGCTTGTACTTCTTCCCGCTCCCGCACGGGCACGGTTCGTTGCGGCCGACCTTGGGCAGCGCCGCCTGCGCGCCGACGAAATCCTGCGCGCCGAGCACGTCCGCGCCTTCCTCGTCGGCGCCGTAACCGCCGGTGCTCGCGTGCTGGAACTGCATCTGCTGCGCCTGCGCCGCGGCCTGGGCACGCTCGGCGGCTTCCATCTGCGCGATCTCGGCCTCGCTGCGCAACTGCACGCGCGCGAGCATCGTCGTCACCTCGCGCTTGACCTTCTCGAGCATCTCCGAGAACAACAGGAAGGCCTCGCTCTTGTATTCCTGCTTGGGCTGCTTCTGTGCATAGCCGCGCAGGTGGATGCCCTGGCGCAGGTAATCCATGCGCGCGAGGTGGTCCTTCCAGTTCTGGTCGAGCACGTTCAGCATCAGGTGCTTCTCGAGCATGCGCATGGTTTCGCTGCCGATGCGCGCTTCCTTGTCGGCGAACCCCTGCGCCACCGCGTCCTGCACGTGCGAGGCGATTTCCTCCGCATCGACCTCGCTCTTCGCGGCGACCATCTCGCGCAGCGGCAACTGCAGGCCGAATTCGTTAGCGAGTTCGGATTCGAGGCCGGCGAGGTCCCACTGTTCGTCGATCGAATTCGCCGGCACGTAGCGTTCGACCATCGCCGCGACCACGTCGCCGCGGATGCCGTCGATGTTGTCCTTGACGCTCTCGGCCTCGAGCAGTTCGTCGCGCTGCTGGTAGATGACCTTGCGCTGGTCGTTGTTGACGTCGTCGAAGTCGAGCAGGTTCTTGCGGATGTCGAAGTTGTGGGCCTCGACCTTGCGCTGCGCGTTGGCGATCTGCTTGGTCACCAATGGCGACTCGATGATGTCGTCTTCCTTCAGGCCCATCCGCGCCATCACCCGCTGCACCCAGTCGGCGGCGAAGATGCGCATCAGGTTGTCTTCCAGCGACAGGTAGAAGCGCGAGGAACCCGGGTCGCCCTGGCGGCCGGAACGACCGCGCAACTGGTTGTCGATGCGGCGCGACTCGTGGCGCTCGGTGCCGACGATGTGCAGGCCGCCGGCGGCCTTGACCTCGTCGTGGCGCCGCTGCCATTCGGACTTGAGCCGGGCGCGGGTGTGTTCGTCGACCTCGCCCTGCGCTTCCAGCTCGGCGAGTTCGGCTTCCAGCGAACCGCCGAGCACGATGTCGGTGCCGCGGCCGGCCATGTTGGTGGCGATGGTGACCGCGCCCGGGCGCCCGGCCTGGGCGACGATCTGCGCCTCGCGTTCGTGCTGCTTGGCGTTGAGCACTTCGTGCGCGATGCCGGCTTCGCGCAGCTGGTCGCTGAGCATTTCCGACACTTCGATGCTGGTGGTGCCGACCAGCACCGGCTGCTTGCGCGCGTGCGCTTCCTTGATCTCGTTCAGCACCGCGCGGTACTTGCCGTTGCGGTTGAGGAACACGAGGTCGGAATGGTCCTTGCGGACCATGGGCCGGTGGGTCGGGATCACGACGACTTCGAGGCCGTAGATGCTCTGGAATTCGTAGGCTTCGGTGTCCGCGGTGCCGGTCATGCCGGACAGCTTGCCGTACATGCGGAACAGGTTCTGGAAGGTGATGCTGGCGAGGGTCTGGTTCTCGCGCTGCACCGGCACGCCTTCCTTCGCCTCGACCGCCTGGTGCAGGCCGTCCGACCAGCGCCGGCCGACCAGGGTGCGGCCGGTGAACTCGTCGACGATGACGACTTCGCCGTCGCGGACGATGTAGTCCACGTCGCGCTGGTAGATGCCGTGCGCGCGCAGGCCGGCGTTGAGGTGGTGGACGACGTGGATGTTGTGCGGCGCGTAGAGGGTGTCCTCGGCCTCGAGGATGCCGGCCTTGCGCAGCAGGTCCTCGGCGTGTTCCTGCCCGGCTTCGGACAGGTGCACCTGCTTCTGCTTCTCGTCGACCCAGTAGTCGCCCTCGCCTTCCTCTTCCTTCTGCCGCACGAGCGAGGGCACGATGCGGTTGACCTTGATGTACAGCTCGGGCGATTCGTCGGCCGGGCCCGAGATGATCAGCGGCGTGCGCGCCTCGTCGATCAGGATCGAATCGACTTCGTCGACGATGGCGTAGTTCAGCTTGCGCTGGACCCGTTCTTCCTTCGCCAGCGCCATGTTGTCGCGCAGGTAATCGAAGCCGAATTCGTTGTTGGTGCCGTAGGTGATGTCGGCGGCGTAGGCGGCGTGCTTGTCCGCGTGCGGCATGCCCGGGTAGACCACGCCGACCGACAGGCCCAGCCAGTTGTACAGCTTGCCCATCCACGCGGCGTCGCGGCGCGCGAGGTAGTCGTTGACGGTGACCACGTGCACGCCCTTGCCCTCCAGCGCGTTGAGGTACACCGGCAGCGTCGCGACCAGGGTCTTGCCCTCGCCGGTGCGCATCTCGGCGATCTTGCCCATGTGCAGGACCATGCCGCCGATCAGCTGCACGTCGTAGTGGCGCATGCCGAGCACGCGGACCGAGGCCTCGCGGCAGACCGCGAAGGCCTCCGGCAATACCTTGTCCAGCGATTCGCCGTCGCGGATGCGCTGCTGGAGCTCGGGGGTCCTGGCCTTGAGTTCGTCGTCGGAGAGGGCCTGCAGCTTCGGTTCCAGCGCATTGACCTTGGCGACGATGCCGTCGAGCTTCTTCAGCAGGCGTTCGTTGCGGCTGCCGAAAACGCTGGTGAGCACACGATTGAGCATGGGGAGACCGGTTCCGGGAAGGGCCGCGGCGGCGGCGGTGCGGGCAGGGCCCGAGACGACGACAGGGCGCATGGGCGCCCTGTGGTTTGGCGGTGCGGATTGTAACGTGGGGGCGCCGGAGCGCCTACAAAAGCCCGCGGTCAGCCGTGGCGGCGGCTTTCGCCGAGGGCGAGGAACGGAGACGGATTCACCACGTGGCCGTTGTCCCACACCTCCAGGTGCACGTGCGCGCCGGTCGAACGCCCGGTCGAACCGGCCTTGGCGATCACGCCGCCGGCATGCACCAGGTCGCCGACCCGCACCAGCAGCCGCGAGTTGTGCGCGTAACGGGTGACATAGCCGTTGCCGTGGTCGATCTCGACCACGTTGCCGTAGCCGGAGCGCACGCCGGCGAAACTGACCACGCCGTCGGCCACCGCCATCACCGGGTCGCCGGTGCGGGCCTTGAAGTCGATGCCCTTGTGGAATTCGCCGCCACCGCCCATCGGATCGGCGCGGCCGCCGAAGCCGGAGGTGATGTAGCTGTTCGCGACCGGCATGCCCGATGGCACCGCGTCCTGCTCGAGCTTGTGGCTGAACAGCAGCGATTCCAGCACCGAGAGCTGGTCGCCGGATTGCTTGAACCGCGCGGCCAGGGTGGCGATGCCGCGGTCGAGTTCGCGCGCGCCGATGTCGTGCACCGGACCGACGCCACCGACCGGGACCGGCTTGTCGAAGTCGAACTCGCCGTCGCCGAGCTGGCCGGCGCGGGTCAGGCGGTCGCCGAGCGCGTTCAGGCGGTTGGCTTCGGCCTGCAGTTCGCCCAGGCGCGCGGCCATGGCGTTGAGTTCGCGCTGCATCGACGCCGATTGCGCCTTCTGCGTGGCCAGCTGCGATTCCAGCGAAGCCCGGTGCAGCGAACCGGCGGCCACGCTGAGGCCGAGGCCGAGCGCCAGGCCGGCGCCGACCAGCGCCAGGCGCGCGGCGAACGGGCGGCGCGAGGCGAGCGCGGCGGCATCCGTGGCGAGGCGCGCGAAACGCTGGCGCTGCGAAGTGAGAATGCGGTGGAAAGCGTCCATCATGTGTCCATGTCGAAATCGGCAACCCGCAACCCGCGTGCCTCCGCCCCCGTCGCGGCGCTGGATGCGCTGCTCGAAGGACCCGGTGGCGATCCGATCCGTCGCGCGCTGTGGCTCGACGCATTGGATCGGCAGTTGCGCCCCAACCTGCCGCCTGCACTCGCCGCACACGCGCGGCTGGGTAACGTGCACAACGGCAGGCTCGTCTATCTCGTCGATGCCCCGGCCTGGCACGCGCGCTTGCGCCTGGCCGGACCGGGATTGCTCGACGCCGCCCGTTCCATCGGGCTTGAGGTGTCCTCGCTCGTCGTGAAAACGAGCCACGACGCATTGGCGGCGCCATCCGCGCCGTCGCGTCGCCGGGACCCGGATCCCGTCGCCGCGCGCAAGGCGGCCGCGGCGCTCGACCTGTGCCAGGTCGAACGATCCGATCCTTCGAGGAAACCTTCCTGACCCGCCGGCGGACCGGAGGGGACGCGGCATGCTACCGGCCGTGCCCTCACGACGCGTTAACAGAAAGCTAGGCTTTCGCTAAGCGATTGTTAACTTTTTGTAAAATCCGGGAAGGATTCACATTCCCGTGATGGTCGCTCAGGACTGCGGCACCGGTGCCATCGGCGGCATGTAGGCGACGGGTACCGGCGCATCGCCGGCGTAGGTGACTTCTTCCCAGCTTTCCCGTTCCGCGAGCAGGGCGCGCACCAGTTTGTTGTTGAGCGCATGCCCGGACTTGAAGGCGACGTAGGCGCCGACGATGGCATGCCCGGCGAGATAGAGGTCGCCGACCGCATCGAGGATCTTGTGGCGCACGAACTCGTCGACGTAGCGCAGGCCGTCCTCGTTCAGCACCCGGTACTCGTCGAGGACGATGGCGTTGTCCATCGAGCCACCGAGGCCGAGGTTGCGTTCGCGCATGAACTCGAGGTCGCGCATGAAGCCGAAGGTACGCGCGCGACTGACTTCCCTGACGTAGGTGGTGGTCGAGAAATCCACCACCGCGCGCGAGGCCGAGGCCGGGATCGCCGGGTGGTCGAACTGCACGGTGAAATCGAGCTTGAAGCCGTCGTACGGCTCGAAGCGCGCGAACTTGTCGCCATCGCGTACTTCCACCGGCCGCTTGATGCGGACGAAGCGCTTGGGTGCGTCCTGCTCGACGATGCCCGCGGACTGCAGCAGGAACACGAACGGGCCGGAGGAACCGTCCATGATCGGGACTTCCGGCGCGGACAGTTCGATGCTGGCGTTGTCGATGCCCAGGCCCGCGAGCGCGGAGAGCAGGTGTTCGACCGTCATCACCGAGCCTGCGCCGCGCGAGAGGCCGGTGCAGAGCATGGTTTCAGTGACGAGGTCCGCGCGCGCCGGGATTTCGACTTCCGGATCCAGGTCGGTGCGGCGGAACACGATGCCGTGGTCGACCGGTGCCGGGCGCAAGGTCATGTACACCTTTTCCCCGCTGTGCAATCCCACGCCGGTGGCGCGGATCACGTTGCGGAGGGTGCGTTGCAGCGGCATTCGGCGGGTCCGTCGGGGCCGCGCGCAGCGCGCACGGCGGGAAACGCGGGGAGGTTAGCACGCAGGTCGATGAACCTGAATGGACTGGCGTGCGCGGCGCTGATCGGAGAATCGGCCTGCCGGAACCCGACAGGCCGTCGAAGCCCGCCGGGCTGGCGACCCGGCGGGAAGACATGGCGTTCAACAGACTCCTCCCCTTCGCTGCGCGAAAGGGAGGAGCGACGGCATCAGTCGGCCTGGCGACGCAGGAACGCGGGGATGTCGAGGTAGTTGCCCTCGCCACCGAAGTCTGCGACCGCCGGGGTCGAAGGCTCCGCGCCGCGGCCACGCAGGTTGGCGGCGATGCCCGCGTTCGGGCGGAACGGATCGGCGACCTCGTCGATCATCATCCCCGTGGTGCCGTCGCGCTTGCCCTGGCTGCGCACCAGTTCCACCTGCGGACGGCGCTGGGGCTGGTACCCGGTATCGAAGTCGCGCGTGGGCAAGGCCTGGCGCGAAACCGCGCGGTTGAGGCCGGTGGCGACCACGGTCACCTTCACCTCGTCCTGCATGTCCGGATCGAGCACGGTGCCGATGACCACCGTCGCGTCTTCCGACGCGAAGTTCTCGATGGTGCGGCCGACCTCGTCGAACTCGGCCATGGTGAAGTCCGGGCCGGCGGTGATGTTGACCAGGATGCCGTTCGCGCCGGACAGGTTGACGTCGTCGAGCAGCGGGTTCTGGATCGCGGATTCCGCCGCGGCCTGCGCGCGGTCGTCGCCGCGGGCGGTGCCGGTGCCCATCATCGCCAGGCCCATCTCGGCCATGACCGTGCGCACGTCGGCGAAGTCGACGTTGATCAGGCCCGGCCGCACGATCAGGTCGGCGATGCCCTGCACCGCGCCCTGCAGCACGTCGTTGGCGGCGCGGAACGCCTGGATCATGGTCGCGTTGCGGCCGAGCACCGTGATCAGCTTCTCGTTCGGGATCGTGATCAGCGAATCGCAGTGCTGCGAAAGCTCCTCGATGCCCTTCAGCGCCACCTGCATGCGCCGGCGACCTTCGAACGGGAACGGCTTGGTGACCACCGCGACGGTGAGGATTCCCATTTCCTTCGCGAGCTGCGCGACGACCGGAGCGGCGCCGGTACCGGTGCCACCGCCCATGCCGGCGGTGATGAACACCATGTCCGCGCCCTGCAGCGCATCCATGATGCGCTCGCGGTCTTCCAGCGCGGCCTGGCGGCCGACTTCCGGGTTCGCGCCCGCGCCCAGGCCCTTGGTCACGTTGCTGCCGAGCTGCAGTTGCAGCTTCGCGCCGCAGTTCTTGATCGCCTGCGCGTCGGTGTTGGCGGTGATGAATTCCACGCCGTCCACGCTGCTGTTGACCATGTGCGCGACCGCGTTGCCGCCGCCGCCGCCCACGCCGACCACCTTGATGACCGCGTTCGGGGCCATCTTTTCAACCAGTTCGAAATGCGCCATGACCATGTCCTCCGTTGTTATGTGTTGCTGATGTGGATCGGTATTGCTTCGTTGCTGGTTCTTGGTTGTTGGTTGTTGGAGGCTCCCGGAACCAGCAACCCGGAACCAACAACCGCTCTCAAAACTCGCCGCGGTACCACTCCTTCACCCGCTTGAAGAAACTCCCGGCGCGCCCGGACGGGATCACCGGGCGGCGCGGATGCTCGATCTGGCTGCCCATCAGCAGCAGGCCGACGCCGGTGGCGTGCACCGGGTTGTTGACCACCTCGCCGAGGCCGGTGACGTGCTGCGGCACGCCCACGCGCACCGGCATCTGCAGCATCTCTTCGGCGAGTTCGACCACGCCTTCCATCTTCGAAGCGCCACCGGTCAGCACCATGCCGGCGCGCACCAGTTCCTCGAAGCCGCTGCGGCGCAGTTCCGCCTGCACCATTTCGAAGATTTCCTCGTAGCGGCCCTGCACCGCCTGCGCCAGTGCGTGGCGCGGCAGGCGGCGCGGCGGACGATCACCCACGCTCGGCACCTGGATCGATTCCTCGGCGGTGGCCATCTGCGCCAGCGCGCAGGCGTAGCGCACCTTGATCTGCTCGGCTTCCGGCGTCGGCGTGCGCAGCATGTGCGCGATGTCGTTGGTGACGTGGTCGCCGGCGATGGGCAGCGACGCGGTGTGGCAGATCGCGCCCTGCACGAAGACCGCGAGGTCGGTGGTGCCCGCCCCGATGTCGACCAGCACCACGCCGAGCTCGCGCTCGTCGCCGGTCAGCACCGCGGTCGCCGAGGCGAGCGGCGCGAGGATCAGGTCGTCGACCTGCAGGCCGCAGCGCTGCACGCACTTGCTGATGTTGGCCGCGGCCGACTGCGCGCAGACCACGAGGTGCGCGTGCACTTCCAGGCGCACGCCGGTCATCCCGACCGGGTTGCGGATGCCTTCCTGCGAATCGTCGAGCACGTATTCGCGCGGGATCGCGTGCAGGATCCTCTGGTCGGCAGGGATCGCCACCGCCTTCGCCGCGTCCAGCACGCGGTCGAGGTCGGCCCAGGTCACTTCCCCGTCGCGGATGGGGACGATGCCCGGCGAGTTCTTGCACTGCACGTGGTTGCCGGAAATCGACGCGTACACGCTGCGTATCTCGCAGCCGGCCATCAGCTCGGCTTCCTCCACCGCGCGCTGGATCGACTGCACGGTCGATTCGATGTCCACCACCACGCCGCGCTTGAGGCCCCGCGATTCGTGGGTGCCGATGCCGATCACTTCGATCGGGTTGCCCGGTGCGTATTCGCCGACCAGCGCCACCACCTTGGAGGTGCCGATGTCGAGCCCGACGATGAGGGCCTTGTCGCCTTTGCGGTTCATGTCCTTCCCTGCGTTGCCTGCGCCGGCGTGGCCGACGGCGTCGACCAGCTGAGCGCAAAACCATTGGTGTAGCGGAGATCCGCGCGCCGCAGCGGCAACTGCTTCTGCGACAGCAGTTGCGGCAGCAATCCGGCGAAGCGGGTGAGGCGCAACCGCGCCTCGCGACTGCCGATCTCGACTTCAGCGCCGCTGGACAGGGTCAAGGACCAGCTGCCGCGTGCGTCGAGTTCCAGCGAACGCACCGCCAGCCCGGCCGGCGCGAACAGCTCGCGCGATTGGTTGTACATCGCGACCACGTCGGCGACGCGCGCGTCGGGGCCGTCGAGCGAAGGCAGGTCCGCCGGCGGCTTCACGTTCGCCACCGGGAACAACTCGCCTTGCTGCGACAGCAGGCGATCGTCGCCCCAGCGCGCGAACGGGCGGTGTTCGACGATGCGCACTTCCAGCACGTCCGGCCAGCGCTTGTGCACTTCCGCGCGTTCCACCCACGGCAACGCCGCGACCGCGGCCTGCGCGCGATCCAGGCGCACGGCGAAGAAGCCCTGGTGCGCATACGGAACCAGTGCCGCGCGAACCGCCGCCGGATCCACGCGTTCGACATGGCCTTGCAGCCGCAGCGTCTTCAGCGGCCAGCGCTCGGCGCCGATCCAGCCGTTGACCAACGCGACCACCGGCAGCACGACCAGCGCCACCGCGAGCAGCCATGCCAGCGCGCGCAACAGGCCGCTCATGCGCGCGGCCCCAGGGTCTGTTCGAGGATGCGCCAGCACAGTTCGTCGAATTCCACGCCGACCTGGCGCGCAGCCTTGGGCACCAGCGAATGGCTGGTCATGCCCGGCGCGGTGTTCACCTCGAGCAGGAACAGGTTTCCATCGCGATCGCGCATCAGGTCGACGCGACCCCAGCCTTCGCAGCCGGCGGCGCGGAACGCAGCCAGCGCGAGCGCGCGGATGGAATCTTCTTCCGCACCCTCGAGTCCCGGGCAAAGATATTGCGTGTCGTCGGCGAGGTACTTGGCGTTGTAGTCGTACCAACCCTGCCTGGGCACGATGCGGATCGAAGGCAGCGCGACGTCGCCGAGCACCGGGACGGTGAGCTCGTCGCCGACGATCATCCGTTCCATCAGCATCTCGCCGCGGTAGTCGCGGGCGACGCGCACGGCTTCGTCGATGGCGGCTTCGTCGGCGACGCGCGCGACGCCGACGCTGGAACCTTCGCTCGACGGCTTCACGAACACCGGAAGGCCGAGGCGCAACGCCGCGGCGCGCACGTCCGCACCCGGCGGAATGCGCTCGAAGGCCGGGGTCGGCAGGCCCGCGCTCATCCACACCTGCTTGGTCCGGATCTTGTCCATGCTCAGCGCGCTGCCGAGCACGCCGGTGCCGGTGTACGGCACTTCCAGCGCCTGCAGCAGGCCCTGCAGCACGCCGTCTTCGCCGCCGCCCTTGTTGCCGTGCAGGATGTTGAACACGCGGTCGAACTTGCCGTGCACCAGCGCGTCGACCAGCGCCGGGATGCCGTCGACCGCATGCGCATCCACGCCGCGCGCACGCAGCGCCTCGAGCACGTTGCGGCCGGAATCGAGCGAGACTTCGCGTTCGCTCGACGTACCGCCCATCAACACGGCGACGCGGCCGAAGGCGTTCGCATCGTGGGTGCGCAATGCGGGCAGGCTCGCGCTCATGCGCCGGCTCCTGGCGAGGATGTCCCCGGGAAACCGGTCGCAGCGAGCAATTGCGCGGCGGCGCCGATGTCGCCCGCGCCCATCAGCAGCACCAGGTCGCCGTCCTGCAGCACGTCCGGCAGCACGGCCGCGAGTTCGCCGGCGGCATTCACCACCACCGGATCGACCCGGCCGCGGGTGCGGATCGCGCGCGCCAGCGATTTCGCGTCGGCGCCGGCGATCGGCGCCTCGCCCGCGGGATAGACCTCGGTCAGCACCAGCGCGTCGACGTCCGACAGCACCGCGGCGAAATCGTCGAACAGGTCGCGTGTGCGCGAATAGCGATGCGGCTGGAACGCGACCACGAGCCGGCGCCCCGGCCAGCCGCCGCGCGCGGCCGCGAACACCGCCGCGAGTTCGCGCGGATGGTGGCCATAGTCGTCGACCAGGGTCGCGGTGCCCCCGCGCGGAAGCTTCGCGTCCGCCAGCACGTTGAAGCGGCGGCCGATGCCGGCGAAGCGGCGGAACGCGTTGGCGATTTTCTCCGGCGCGACGCCGAGCTGCCAACCGACCGCGGCCGCGGCCAGCGCGTTCTGCACGTTGTGCAGGCCGGGCAGCGCGAGTTCGACCTCGGTGCGCGAACCATCCGGCAAACAGAGTTCGAAGCGCATCGCGGCAGCGGCCTGGCGCACGTTTTCCGCGCGCACGTCGGCTTCGGGCGACAGGCCATAGGTGGTGACGTGGCGCGGCGTGTCCGCCGCGAGCTTCGCCACTTCCGGATCGTCGATGCACAGCACCGCGAGGCCATAGAACGGCAGCCGGTGCAGGAATTCGGAAAACGCGGCCTGCACGCGGGCGAAATCGCCGCCGTAGTTTTCCAGATGGTCGGCATCGATATTGGTGACGATGGCGACCAACGGGTTCAGCCGCAGGAAACTGCCGTCGCTTTCGTCGGCCTCGGCGACCAGCCACTGGCCCTGGCCGAGCTTGGCATTGGCGCCGGCCGCGAGCAGTTGCCCGCCGATGACGAAGGTCGGATCGAGCCCGCCTTCGCCGAGCACGCTGGCGGTGAGCGAGGTCGTGGTGGTCTTGCCGTGGGTGCCGGCAACGGCAATGCTGCGGCGGAAGCGCATCAGCTCGGCGAGCATTTCCGCGCGCGGCACGATCGGGATGCGCTGCGCCCGCGCTTCCATCAGTTCCGGGTTGTCGGGCTTGATCGCGCTCGACACCACGACGCAGTCGGCGCCGAGCACGTTCGCCGCGGCGTGCCCGCGCAGCACGCGCGCACCGAGCGCGGCGAGGCGCCTGGTCGCGGCGTTGTCGGCGTTGTCGGAACCGGAGACTTCGTAGCCGAGCGTGCACAGCACTTCCGCGATCCCGCTCATGCCGACGCCGCCGATGCCGACGAAGTGCACGCGGCGGTGCTGGCTGGCGAGATCGCCCTGGTGCTGCAGGCGGCCATGCAGGTTGCGCTTCATGCGGCCTCCTGCAGGACGATGTCCGCGACTTTCTCCGCCGCGTCCGGCAGCGCGATGGCACGCGCGGCTTCGGCCATGGCGAAACGGCGTGGCGGATCGGCGGCAAGTTCGCGCAAGGCCTGCGCGAGATTGGCCGCAAGTCGTTCGTTCTGGGCAAACAGCAGCGCGGCGCCGCGTTCGACCAGGTATTCGGCGTTGCGGGTCTGGTGGTCGTCGACTGCCTGCGGGAACGGCACCAGCACGCTGCCCACGCCGGCGGCGCAGAGTTCGGCGAGCGTGAGCGCGCCGGCGCGGCACACGACGAGGTCGGCCCAGGCGTAGGCCGCGGCCATGTCGGCGATGAAGGGTTCCACCGAGGCGGCGACGTGCGCGTCCGCGTACGCGCCGCGCGCGTCGTCGAGCATCTTCTCGCCGCACTGGTGGCGGATATCGAATGCGATCCCCTGCAGCGAAGCGACCGCCTGCGGTACCGCGGCGTTCAATGCGCGCGCTCCCTGGCTGCCGCCGAGGACGAGCAGACGCAACGCGCCCGTGCGCCCGGCGAAGCGCTGCGCCGGCGGCGCGATCGCGGCGATTTCGCGGCGAACCGGATTCCCCACCACTTCCTCGCGGGCGAAGGTCTGCGGAAACCCGACCAGCACGCGGCGCGCGACCTTGGCCAGCACGCGATTGGTCAGGCCCGGCGCGCGGTTCTGTTCGTGCACCAGCAGCGGCAAGCCGGCGAGGCGCGCGGCGATGCCGCCCGGGCCCGAGGCATAACCCCCGAAGCTCAGCACTGCGCGCGGTTGTTTCGCGCGCAGCACGCGTGCGGCGGCGCGCACCGCGGCGAGGACGCGCAATGGCGCGCCGAGCAGCGTGGCGACGCCCTTTCCACGCAGCCCCTTCACCGCGATCGTGTCGAGTTCGATGCCGTGCTGCGGCACCAGTCGCGTTTCCATCGCGCCATCGGCGCCGAGCCACGCCACCGGGACGCCGCGCGCGCGCAAGGCGGCGGCCACGGCGAGACCGGGGAAGATGTGCCCGCCGGTGCCGCCGGCGAGGATCATCACGGGTCCGCTGCCACTCATGCGCCCTTCCTCAGGTTGAGGGTGGGCTCGATGCGCTGGCGCAGGCGGCTGGTGCCGCGCACCGGCACGACGTCGGCCGGAGCCGGCTGCGCGGTCGATGGCGTGCCCGGGGACGTGCGCTGCGCTTCGCCGCGCAACAGCGCGACCTGGCGTTGCGCGCGTTCGTATTCGTAGGACACGCGCAGCAGCAGGCCGAGCGCGGCGCAGGTCATCAACACGCTGGAACCGCCGGAGGAAATCAGCGGCAGCGTCAAACCCTTGGTCGGGAGCATGCCGAAGTTCACGCCGATCGAGACGAAGCTCTGCAGGCTCATCCACAGCGCGATGCCGAAGGCGATGTAGCCGGCGAAATGCCGCCGCATCCCCACGCACTTGTAACCGATCCAGAACGCGCGGCCGGCGAGCAGCGCGTACATCGCCACGACCAGGCACACGCCGAAGAAGCCGAGTTCCTCGGCGATCACCGCCATGATGAAATCGGTGTGCGCTTCGGGCAGGTACGAGAGTTTCTGCACCGAACCGCCGAGGCCCACGCCCCAGAATTCGCCGCGGCCCACGGCCATCAACGCGTTGGTGAGCTGGTACCCGCTGTCGAAGGGGTCCGACCACGGGTTCCAGAACGAGGTGAAGCGGCGGATGCGGTAGGGCTCGGCGATCGCGATCGCGGCGAGGATCGGCAGGCCGATCACCACCGGCGCCGCCATCTTCGGCAGGTGCACCCCGCCCAGGATCAGCATGCCCGCGGTGATGGCGAGGATCAGCGACAGCGAGCCGAAGTCCGGCTGCAGGATCAGCAAGGCGACCAGCACCACCGCGACGCCGAGCGGCTTGAGCATCGCGCCCCAGGTGGCGTTGACCTCGTCGCGGAAACGCACGAGGTAGCTCGACAGCCACACGATGTACATCACCTTCACCGCTTCCACCACCTGGAAGCGCAGCACCACGAGGTTGACCCAGCGCCGCGCGCCGTTGACGCGCACGCCCAGCCCCGGCACGAACACCAGCAGCAGCAGCGCGAAGCAGGCGAGCAGCAGCAGCTGGTTGTACTTCTCGACCAGCTTGAGCTCGGTGCGCATCGCGACCACCGCCAGCGCGACGCCGGCGGCGAGGAACATCAGGTGCTTCTCGAGGAAATAGAACGGACCGACGCGCAGGCCCTCGCCGATCGCGATGGAACTCGAGGCGACCATCACCACCCCGAAGCAGGCCAGCGCGATCGATACGCCCAGCAGCCACGGATCGAAGCGCCCTTCGATCGCGTCCAGCCTCGTCGCCTGGCGGAGTTCTTCCATCAGCGCACCTTCAGCGTGGCGAGGCCGACGAGCACGAGCACGACGCTGATGATCCAGAAGCGCACGATCACGCGCGGCTCGGGCCAGCCCTTCAATTCGAAGTGGTGGTGGATCGGCGCCATCCGGAACACGCGCTTGCCGGTGAGCTTGAACGAAGCCACCTGGATCATCACCGAGAGCGTTTCGATGACGAAGATCCCGCCCATGATCACCAGCACCAGTTCCTGGCGCACGATCACCGCGACGGTGCCGAGCACCGCGCCCAGCGCGAGCGCGCCGATGTCGCCCATGAACACCATGGCCGGGTACGTGTTGAACCACAGGAACCCGAGCCCCGCGCCGGCGATGGCGGCGCAGATCACCACCAGCTCGCCCGCGCCCGGCACCGCGGGAATCTGCAGGTATTTGGAGAATTCGGCGTGGCCCGAGGCGTAGGCGAAGATGCCGAGCGCGCAGGCGACCAGCACCGACGGCATGATCGCGAGTCCATCGAGGCCGTCGGTGAGGTTGACCGCGTTGGAGAAGCCGACGATCCAGAAATAGGCGATGGCCACGAAACCGATGCCGGCCAGCGGCAAGGCGATGGATTTGAACAGCGGCACGTAGAACGTCGTCGCGGCCGGCACGTCGGCGTAGGCATAGAGATAGATGCCGACGGCCAGCCCGAGCAGCGACTGGCACAGGTACTTCCAGCGCGACTTCATGCCGTTCGGGTCGCGCCGGACGATTTTCACCCAGTCGTCGTACCAGCCGATCGCGCCGAAACCGATCATCACCGCGAGCACGACCCATACGTACTTGTTGCGCAGGTCGGCCCACAGCAGCACGGACGCGAGCACCGTCAGCAGGATCAGCGCGCCGCCCATGGTCGGCGTTCCGGCCTTGGTGAAGTGCGTCTGCGGGCCGTCGGTGCGGATCGGCTGGCCCTTGAATTCGGCCAGCTTGCGGATCATCGCCGGGCCCCACCACAGCGACAGCGACAGCGCGGTGAGCGCGCTCAGGATGCCGCGGAAGGTGAGGTAGTTGAACAGCCCGAACAGGCGCTGCAACTGTTCCAGCCATCGGGTCAATTCAAGCAGCATGCTTCGATCCCCCATCGAGCAGGGCCGCGACCACGCGGTCCATCGCGCTTCCGCGCGAGCCCTTCACCAGGATCCGCACGCCGCCGCGCAAGTCGGCGCGCAGCGCATCCGCCAGCGCTTGGTGCGAATCGAAATGGCGCGCCCCTGCGCCGAAGCCTTCCGCCGTCGCCGCGCTCAGTTCGCCGAGCGCATACAGGCGCGCGATGCCGGCGGCCTTGGCGCGACGGCCGGCCGCGGCGTGCAGCGCGCGCGCGTCGTCGCCGAGTTCGCGCATGTCGCCGAGCACCAGCCAGGCTTCGCCGCCCGCGTCCGCGAGCGTGTCGATGGCGGCATCGAGCGAACCGGGATTGGCGTTGTAGCTGTCGTCGATCAGCCAGGCGCCGTTGCCCAGGCGATGGCGCACGAGCCGGCCGGCGACCGCGCGCGCTTCCCCGAGGCCATCGCGGATTGCGTCCAGGGATGCGCCCGCGCCCAGCGACATCGCCGCGGCGGCGAGCGCGTTGCGCACGTTGTGGCGGCCGTCGAGCGCAAGCTGCACGGAGACTTCGCCGGCGGGCGTGGCC